>SCPP01000224.1_pt1 | contig 51130 bp, 80 predicted proteins | sample 6106811 | NCBI WGS metagenome assembly SCPP01 (sample SAMN10720449, study PRJNA508395) | human gut metagenome | isolation source: Participant 2 stool, 15 month | host: Homo sapiens | collected 2018
TACGCTGCATCCGAACAGAAAGCCAGAAGTAATTTGGCATATCAATTTAAGAAGAAAACAAACCGTATTCCAAGTACGAGGATAACCCTCCCTGGAAAAGTGGTAACGGTTAATTGAAAGGAGAATTAGAGATGGATGAATACAAATCCAATTCCCACAAATCACGCCAGAATCAGAACGATGATATTCCGGAAAAGAAAGTGGAAAAAGTTGTCAGTGGTTCTGTGAAATCAAAGAAAAAGAACGGTCTTCAGAAGATTACAAATGTATTTGTTCCCGAAGATGTTGATGATGTAAAAAGCTATATTTTCGAGGACATTGTAGCGCCGGCGGTTAAGGATATTATCTTGGACGCTGTACGAGCATTCCTTGGTGTAAATGGAACTTCGAGAGGACGATCTTCTACATCATCCAAAATTTCGTACCGTAAGTATTACGATGATCGGGATCGCAGAGATTCGGCACCGACCAGAACAAGAACTGGGTACGATTATGACGATATTATTCTGGAAACACGTGGGGAAGCGGAAGACGTTCTTGAAAGAATGGAAGAGCTGATTGACATGTATCAGCTGGTTAGCGTTGCTGACTTTTATGATTTAGTCGGCGTTTCTGGAAATTATACAGACAATAAATATGGATGGACAAACGTTCGGAACGCATCTGTAGTCCGTGTGAGAGACGGATACATGATCAAACTTCCAAAAGCTTTACCATTAAATTAGGAGGATATTATGTACGAATCAGATGATAAAATGGTGTCTCATCCGAGCCATTATCAGTCAGAAACAGGTTTGGAAGTGATCGATGTTATTGAGGCATTCACTTTCGATTTAAAAGGTATCGAAGCAACCGATACTGGTAACATTATCAAGTATGCGTGCCGCTGGAAAAATAAAAACGGCATTCAGGATTTGAAAAAGATCATGTGGTACACGCAGCACTTGATCGATCATTTAGAAAAAATTGAAGAGGAGAATAACTGATATGAAGAAAGAAGAAATCATTAAGAACGTTTCCACGACCTTCAGCAAAGTAAGTGTGAAATTTAAGAAGCATAGCCCTGAGATTCTGGTAGTGGCTGGTGTTGTTGGCACTGTTGCAAGTGCTGTTATGGCTTGCCATGCAACAACTAAGTTGGACAGCGTATTGGAGAAGTCCAAGAAAGATATTGATGCCATTCATAAATGTGCTGAAAATGAGGAACTGGCGGCGGAGTATTCTAAGGACGACGCAAAGAAAGATTTGACTATCGTTTATGTACAGGCTGGTGTAAAAGTCGCTAAGCTCTATGCTCCTGCTGTTGCTCTTGGAACATTATCTATCGCAAGTATTGTTGCATCTCACAATATTCTCAAGAAGAGAAATGTAGCACTGGCAGCCGCTTATGCAACTGTGGATAAGACTTTCAAGGAATACAGAAATCGAGTCGTTGAGCGCTTTGGTGCGGAGGTTGATAAAGAACTTCGCTACAACATCAAAGCAAAGAAATTTGAGGAAACTGTAACTGATCCGGACAGTGGTAAAGAGAAAAAAGGTGAAGTCTACTGTTAATGTCGCAGCAACTGATGTAAATGGCTACGCACGTTTCTTTGACGAGTCTTGTGAGGCTTACGAAACCAATATGGATTACAATCTTATGTATCTTCGTTCTCAGCAGGATTTGGCAAACGACAAACTTAAAGCTGATGGGTATTTATTCCTGAGCGATGTGTACGAGCAGCTCGGTATTAAGCGGACAAAGATGAGCCAGACTGTTGGTTGGATTTATAAACCTGAAGGTAACGACAACGGTGACAACTTTGTCGATTTCGGTATTCTGGAAACCAATCGCGAGACTGAAGATGGCGGTTATGAAAAGGCTATTCTCATGGAGTTTAATGTGGATGGACCGATTCTTGATCTGATCTAATTTTATAAGGAGGGCATATATGCGAAGTTATATTCGTACAATGCTCCTTCCTACTCTTTGTGTATTTATGATTATTTGTAGCGGATTTGTCTGCTCAGCAGAATCTGTGAATCGTTATGAATATATCGAAATACAGCCGACTTTAAAAGCTGAACCTATCGAACCTATTGTAATTATTTCTGAGCAACCCTTAGAGGAAACGGTGTCGGCAGTTGAAATCGAAGAGTACGTGGAGGACACACTATTACCACGGGAAGACATTGAGCTGATTGCTCTTGTTACCATGGCAGAAGCTGATGGGGAGTGCGAGGAAGGGAAGCGATTGGTGATCGACACCATATTGAATCGGGTTGATTCTGTATATTTTCCGGATAATGTACACGACGTTGTGTATCAGAAGCATCAATTTTCTTCTATGTGGAATGGAAGAATTGATAAATGCATTGTGGATGAGGATATTTGTCAGTTGGTTGAAGAAGAACTCAAATCAAGAACAAATTCTAATACGATATTTTTCACAGCTGGTGGATACGGGAAATATGGAACCCCGATGTTTCGGTTAGGAAATCATTATTTTCAAGTTATGAATAAAGAAAGGAGTCCTGAATCATGACAGGTTTTATGGGATTAACATTTTCAGCGTTTGCTGGTATTTGCTTTGTTGGCGGTCTCGCCGTTCTTATGCGCGGAAAGGAGCATCATTGATGGACGGTATCGGAAATTTTATATCCATGATGGATTACATATTGGATACGAAAAAAAAGACATATTACTGGAGGCATTCTACTGAGTGCCTCTTTACTTTTTGGTGGGTTGGCACTCACCGTTATGACAATACAGAACGAGGAGGATGAGGATGAGTAATAGATCTCTGTTTTCTTTAGGATTTATCATTGGTGCAGCCTCTGGCGCAACAGTGGCATGGTATCTTCTGAAGGATAAATACGAAACGCTTGCTCAGGAGGAAATTGATTCTGTAAAAGAAGTATTTGCTAGACGTGAGCAGGAAATGAAAGATGAAACTGTAAAGAGGAATGTGGCAGAGGGAATCAAGGATTCTGATCGAACAAAACCGGATCTCAAAGAATATGCTGAACAGCTTAAAAAGAACGGATATACAAGATATTCCGATCTGAGTGCCGATGATGAGGGTGTATCTGATAAGCAGACGAAACCGTATGTGATTCCTCCAGAGCAGTTCGGAGACGATGAAAATTATGATCAGATTAGTCTTACTTATTACGCAGATGGCGTTTTGGCAGACGAAAATGATGAAGTAATTGAGGATGTGGAAGATGCTGTTGGAATTGATTCTTTGAATCGTTTTGGAGAGTATGAGGACGACTCTGTCTTTGTTCGTAACGATGCAAGAAAGTGCGATTACGAAATTCTCCTTGATCAGAGGACCTATTCTGAAGTAGTTGAAGATATGCCGCATCAGATGGAGGTATGATGACACGGGATGAGCTGAACAATGCGTACTTTGAGTGGATGTATCAGCTCGTTTGCGATGATGAGTATTCGAAAGGTTTATCGTATCGAAAACTTTTATATTTGCTTCACGATACAGATTTCACGTATACGATTGCTATGGATAGTAATCGCTATGAAGATGGAATTGATCTTCGATACAGATTCGGGAACGAGCATGGATATCCGGATAGTATGATTGCAAGATATTTGGACAATCGTCCGTGCAGTGTTTTAGAAATGATTATTGCCCTTGCTATACGCTTAGAAGAGCACATCATGGATGATCCGGACATCGGAAACAGAACCGGTCAGTGGTTTTGGGACATGATTGTGAGTCTTGGATTAGGCTCTATGAATGATTCCAAATTCGACAAAGGTTATGTAATCGATATACTTCGGCGATTCCTTAATCGTGACTACGGACGAGATGGCAAGGGTGGTTTATTTACAATAGAACATTGCAGATATGATATGCGTGATATCGAGATTTGGTATCAGGCTAATTGGTATCTCGACAGCATTAGATAGGAGAGTATCATGAGCCATAGCGAAGTTTATAAATGGTTTGAATTATATTTTCCGCAATATGCCGGGAATAAAGTTGAAGCGTGGTTTCAGAACGGAAAGAACAGCATTCGCATCCGTCAGAAGAACCATCAGGAATTTATATTTACATTCTCGGATAAAGGAAATTGGAGATTTGAAACTGTTGAAAGTTATATGAATGGGTCTAAAAGGAGGTAAAAAATAATGATCGACATGATCACTTATATTTTCAGTAGCTTACGGTCATCGGAAAAACGCCTTGATGCTATCACCAGAGCCGTACGTAAACAGGGTAATTTCAATGCCAAGCTTACAGTTTTTGCGGCCGTAACAACTGCAAACTTGATCATTATGCAGATTGAGCAGAAAGATCAGGCTATGCGTATCAGAAAATTAGAAAAGGAAATCGAGGAACTTAAGCGTCCGGAAGGAGAGTAAAAAATGCGATGATCGACTTTATGGTGATTTCAACACGTTCAACGAAACGTGGAGTAATAGAAATCTATCCAAAGTTCATTATTAAAAAAAGCACAGATCTAATGATTCGAGGTGGTGATTTCTATGCTATCTGGATTGAGGAACGTGGTTTATGGTCTACGGACGAGCAAGATGCCTTGCAGCTCATTGACCGCGAACTGGATAGATATGCTGAGGAGAACCGCCAGCGTTTTAACTCCGATATTAAAGTCCTGCATATGTGGGATGCCGAGTCGGGTATGATCGACTCATGGCATAAGTATTGTCAGAAACAGATGCGGGACAGCTTTCATACGTTGGATGACAAACTTATATTTTCCAATACAGAAACTAATAAAAAAGACTACGCCAGCAAAAAGTTGAATTATCCGCTTGAAGCTGGCGATTTGTCTGCCTATGAGAAATTGATGTCCACTTTATATTCGGAAGAAGAGCGGACAAAAATCGAGTGGGCTATAGGGTCAATCGTATCTGGAGAATCCAAAAAACTGCAAAAATTTATGGTTTTATACGGAGCTGCTGGAACCGGTAAATCCACAGTTCTTAACATTATTCAGCAGCTTTTCGACGGATACTATTCTGTATTTGACGCAAAAGCACTTGGATCTTCCAGCAATTCATTTGCATTGGAAGCATTTAAAACGAACCCTCTGGTTGCCATTCAGCATGATGGTGATTTATCGAGAATTGAGGATAACACCAGATTAAACAGTTTAGTATCTCATGAGCTGATGACTGTGAACGAAAAATTCAAGTCTACATACTCAAACCGGTTTAAATGTTTCCTGTTTATGGGAACAAATAAGCCGGTCAAGATTACGGATGCGAAGTCCGGTCTGATTCGAAGATTGATCGATGTATCGCCGTCTGGAAATAAGCTGAATCCAAAAGAATACAAAACGATCGTGAAGCAGGTGGAATTTGAGTTGGGAGCTATTGCTTATCATTGTCAAGAAGTATATTTGAGCAATCCTGGTCGTTATGACGATTATATTCCGATTACGATGCTTGGTGCATCTAATGATTTTCTATAACTTCATTATCGATTCGTATCATGTATTTAAGAAAGAAAATGGGACAACTCTGAAAGCCGCATGGGAGATGTATAAAACATACTGTGATGACGCAAAGGTCGGATTCCCGTTCTCACAGAGGGTGTTCAAAGAGGAACTTAAAAACTATTTTCATGATTTTCAGGAACGCTTTAATCTGGATGATGGAACTCGTGTTAGAAGCTATTACATTGGGTTCAGGACAGAAAAATTTGAAGAGGAGACCGTAGAGGAAAAGACGGAAGCAGTCAAACCGACACTGATCCAATTTGATAGTACCGAATCCATATTCGATGATGTGTGTTCGGAATGCCCCGCACAGTATGCTTCGGAAAACGAAACACCTCAGAAAAAATGGGATTCTGTTCGCACGAAATTATCTGGAATTGATACGAAAAAACTTCATTATGTGAAAGTTCCGGAGAATCATATTGTGATTGACTTTGATATTCCAGACGAATCTGGAAACAAGTCATTTGAAAAGAATTTAGCAGAAGCAAGTAAGTGGCCGCCGACCTATGCTGAGCTTAGTAAATCCGGACAAGGTATACATCTTCATTATATTTATACCGGCGATCCGACACAGCTTAGCAGAGTGTATGACGACCATGTTGAAGTTAAGGTGTTCACGGGCAAAAGCTCTTTGCGGCGTATGCTGTCAAAGTGTAATAATTTGCCTATCGCAACAATTAGCTCCGGTTTACCGCTGAAAGGAGAACAAAAAATGGTAAATTTTGAAGCGATTAAGAGCGAGAAAGGGCTTAGAACACTGATTAAACGGAATCTTAATAAAGAGATACATCCGGGAACTAAGCCCAGTATCGATTTTATCTACAAGATACTGGAAGATGCGTATGGAAGCGATTTGAAGTACGACATCACAGACATGCGCAATGCAGTATTAGCATTTGCGGCGAATAGCACTCATCAGGCAGATTACTGTATTAAGTTGGTCAACAAAATGCAGTTTAAATCCGCAGATCCGTCCACAGCGGTGAAAAATGATGATGCAAAGCTGGTATTCTATGATATCGAGGTTTTCCCAAACTTATTCCTTGTAAACTGGAAGATTGAGGGTGAGGGAAGGCCAGTTGTAAGAATGATTAACCCGTCTCCGAGTGAGATCGAGGAGCTGATGCGGTTCAGACTGGTTGGCTTCAACTGTCGGAGATATGATAACCATATTCTATATGCAAGGTTAATGGGTTATACAAATGAACAGCTCTATAACCTTTCGCAGAAAATCATTAACGGAAGTCCGAACTGTTTCTTTGGAGAGGCGTACAACGTATCCTATACGGACGTGTATGATTTCGCTTCGGCTGGTAATAAGAAAAGTCTTAAGAAATTAGAAATCGAGATGGGAAACCTTACCGATGATGATCTCAAGAAAAAAGGATTCTCTGACGAAAAAATAAGAATTATCAAGGCGGGAACGCATCACCAGGAGCTTGGTCTTCCATGGGATCAACCGGTTCCGGAAGAGCTTTGGATTAAGGTCGCTGAGTATTGCGATAACGATGTTATTGCTACTGAGGCGGCCTTTAATTATCTTGAGGCTGACTGGACGGCGCGGCAGATTCTGGCAGATTTAGCAGAAATGACCGTTAATGATACAACGAACTCACTTACAACCAGAATTATATTTGGAAACAACCGGAAACCCCAGTCAGAGTTCCATTACAGAAATCTGGCAGAACCGGTAGAGTCGCTGGATAAGGAGAGTATGAATTTCCTTAAGGAAGCCTGCCCGAAGATGATGGAGGAGCCTCACTATGGTTGGAAGTACAACGATAAGGACGAAGTTCCATTTGAAGCTCACAGCATTCTTCCATATTTCCCTGGGTATGTATTCGACCATGGAAAATCTACATATCGTGGAGAAGAAGTAGGAGAAGGCGGATTTGCCCAAGGTGTTCCTGGTATGTACGGAAACGTAGCACTTCTGGATATTTCGTCAATGCACCCGCATAGTGCTATTGCTGAGGTTCTGTTTGGACCGAGATTTACGAAAGCGTTCCGAGACATTGTTGAAGGTCGTGTGAGTATCAAGCATGAGGCTTGGGATATTGTTAATACGATGCTGGATGGAAAACTTACACCGTATATTCAGAGAGTAATCGACGGTGAGATGACATCTAAAGATTTGGCTAATGCTTTGAAAACAGCTATCAATTCGGTATACGGTCTGACATCTGCATCGTTTGATAATCCATTCCGTGATCCAAGAAACATCGATAACATTGTGGCGAAACGTGGAGCATTATTCATGATCGATCTCAAGAATGAGGTCTTAAAACGTGGATTCAAAGTGGCTCACATCAAAACCGATTCCATCAAAATTCCTGATGCTACTCCTGAAATCATACAGTTTGTTATGGATTTCGGTGAGAGGTACGGATATACCTTTGAGCATGAAGCAACGTATGACCGTATGTGTCTGGTTAATGATGCTGTTTATATTGCGAAATATAAGTCCGCTGAAGAATGCCAGAAAATGTATGGCTATGTTCCCGGCGACAATAAAAAGAAAGGTGGAAAATGGACTGCAACTGGTACACAATTCCAGATCCCATATGTATTTAAGAAGCTGTTCAGCAGAGAAGAAATCGCATTTGAAGATATGTGCGAAACCAAATCTGTGAGCAGCTCTTTATATTTGGATTTGAACGAGGAATTACCAGATGTGGCTAAGGAAGAAAAGGAATTCAGTAAAGCTGAGAGTGATTATAAGAAAGGTCTTCTGTCAGATACGATGTTTGAAGATACCTGTCAAAAACTTACTCCGATAATCGAAAAAGGACACAATTATCGATTCATTGGAAAAGTTGGTCAGTTCTGTCCTATGAAAGAGGGTTACGGTGCGGGATTTCTTATGCGGGAAAAAGACGGGCGATATTATGCCGCAACTGGTTCCAAGGGATACCGTTGGATGGAATCGGAGATGGTTAAAGAACTCGGAAAAGAAGACGGAATCGATCGGTCATATTATGACAAATTGGTTGACGAGGCTGTAAAGACCATTTCACAGTACGGAGATTTCGAATGGTTTGTATCTGACGATCCGTATATTCCAGAACTCGGAGCAAACGATGCCGACGTGGATTGTGTTCCTTGGGCTATGCCGTGCGGAGATGAAAAATATCGAACATGCTTCGATTGTCCACATTTTAACAACGATAACTTCCACATGGATTGTGACCTAGATTATGATATTTCGGACATTGTTATGCGGCACGCAATGAATCCACCAGAAAACTAAAATAAAAGGAGATTTTAATCATGGCAAGAGCAAATGTGAATGAGCTTATTATCGAAAATGCTCGTATTATGTTCAGAAACTTTAGAGGAGAGGAGACAAAGTATAACAGAGCTGGCAATCGTAATTTCTGTGTTGTGATTCCGGATGCGAATCAGGCACAGCAGCTTGGTGAGGATGGGTGGAATGTAAGAATCCTTCCGCCTAGAAACGAAGACGACGAACCGTTGCATTATATTCAGGTGGCCGTTCGCTTTGACAATATCCCGCCGAACGTATATATGGTTACCAGAAGAAGCAAAACAAAACTCGATGAGGAATCTGTAGATTCCCTGGATTATGCAGAAATTGCAAATGTTGATCTGATCATCAGTCCGTCCAAATGGGAAGTAAACGGAAAAACCGGTATCAAAGCATATTTGAAGACCATGTACGTTACAATCGAAGAAGACGTATTTGCAGAGAAATATCCGGACGACGTGGATAATCCTCCGTTCGCATAAACTTTATATTTCTGGGTGTTGGTATAAAAGCCGGCACCCTTATTTATTGAAAGGAGAAAAACATGTTTTGGAATAAGAAAAAGTCGAAGTCGAAACCACAGATTAAGACTCCGACACCAAAACCTATTAAAACGAAAGAACCACCTCCTAAGTGGGAACCGCCTTTTGGCGAAACAAAAAAGAAAGAAGTAAAATCACCAGAACCTGTAATGAAAGCAGAATCAAAAATTGACTGGGAAGATAAATTCTTAAAATCTTTCCAACAGCTCACATACAGACATCGAGCATGGGACGTGTGGAGAGATTATATTTTACTTCACGCATGTTCCATCTCGAACGTTTTGGACAAGGAAAACTATGATCAAAGAGAGAAACGATATTTGAAAATCATTCATCAGTATTCAAAAGAAGAGCAGGCTATATTTCCAGAATTAGCAGCGTATACCACCATGGCACTGGATCAGAACCAGGAGCAGGATTTCCTCGGAAAAATGTTTATGCGGCTGAATCTTGGAAATCGTTCGGCTGGTCAATTCTTCACGCCATATCATGTGTGTGAACTTATGGCTGAAGTGGTGGCGACCAATGCTTTAGAGAAAAGATAGAGCAGTATGGTTATATTTCGATTAACGATCCATGCTGCGGTGCCGGAGCAACTTTGATTGCCGGTGTGCATGTAATACGAAAGCAGCTTGAGCATTGCGATACGCCGAGGAACTACCAGAATCATATCCTAGTAGTTGCACAGGATGTTGATGAAATTGTTGGACTGATGTGTTATATCCAAATCTCGCTTCTTGGATTGGCAGGATTTATAAAAATAGGCAATTCGATAACTGACCCAATGTCTACGGACGATTCATCTGAAAAATATTGGTATACACCTATGTATTTCTCAGATGTATGGAGTACGAGACGAATGATAAATCAAATGAACAAAATATTTGGAAAGGGTGATGACGAATGAAAAAAAGATATTCTATTCCGAAAGAGCAGTGTGTATGCGGAATAACCGAGTTGTATGATAACGCTGCTAAAATCATGGGAATTTCTAATATCGAAAAGATTCAATACGATTGCCGGAAGATATCTATTACCAAAAAGGTATTGGATTATATTTTTGAATTTTACCATTCCCAAAATTGTGATGACGAAACGATCGCCACATGGATGCTATTATATGGTCCTAAAGCTGATCTCGAAGGAGAAGGATGTGAGTTCGAGATTGAAGATGGATTCGTCGCCAAAGGTGTGTGATGGCCGGGGTAGAATTACGGGACTATCAGGAAGAGGCTGTACGACGAATGCGAAATGGCTGCATACTTTGTGGTGGTGTTGGTAGTGGAAAATCCAGAACTTCGCTAGCCTACTATTATATTCGAAATGGTGGTGAGCTCGGAACAAATGAATATGTTCCTATGGACGATGTGAATATTAAGGATTTGTACATAATCACAACTGCTAGGAAACGGGATACATTTGAATGGGAAGAGGAACTCTCGCCATTTCTATTATCAACGGATGAGAAAGAAAACCTATACACCAATAAGGTTGTAATCGATTCCTGGAATAACATCAAAAAGTATGCAGAAGTAAAGGATGCTTTCTTTATATTTGATGAGCAAAGAGTTATAGGGTCCGGAACATGGGTGAAAGCCTTTTTAAAAATCGCAAAGGTAAACGAATGGATTTTATTATCCGCGACACCTGGTGATACATGGCAGGATTATATCCCTGTGTTTATTGCTAACGGATTCTATAAAAACCGAAGCGAATTCACGAGAGAGCATATTGTCTATAGTCGTTTTAGCAAATTTCCTAAAGTTGACCGATATTTGAATACTGGTAGATTGATTCGATTGCGAAACAAAATCTTGGTGAACATGGATTTTAAACGCCAAACAGTTTCGCACCATGAGGATATTTATGTCAAGTACAATATCGAAAGGTATAGAGATGTCGGAAAAACCAGATGGGACCCGTTTAAAAAAGAACCAATTATCAATGCTGCCGGTCTGTGCTATGTATGGAGAAAAATCGTAAACACCGATCAATCCAGACAAATAGCCTTACTGGAAATTGTGGAGAAGCATCCGAAAGCAATTATATTCTACAATTTCGATTATGAGCTTGATCTTCTGAAAGAGATATTCTCTGGATATGAAGTCGGAGAGTGGAACGGTCACAAACATCAGCCAGTGCCGACTAGCGATACATGGGTATATTTAGTTCAGTACAATGCCGGGGCTGAAGGATGGAACTGTATTACAACAGATACGATTATATTCTATTCTCAGAATTATTCGTATAAGATCATGGCACAGTCTGCTGGCCGGATCGATAGGATGAACACACCATACACAGATCTGTATTACTATCATTTGAAATCTCGATCTGGTATTGATTTAGCCATAAGTAAAGCATTGAAAGATAAGCGAACATTTAATGAAACGAGGTTTGTGAAGTGGTGACAATGATTTATAATCTGTGGATATTTTTAAACATTTTATCAATAAAGTTGAAAAGTATGTCTGCGGAAGATTTTTACAGTCTGCTAATAGAGTGTGACTATCAACAGAGATTATACGCAATTTGGTTAAGATATTATATGTGAAAGGAAATATAAATGAATGCTATTCAAAAGTATATTCGGAAGAAACGTTTTGAAAAATATTTAAAGTTAAAACAAGAATTTGGATGCATCAAGCAGCCAAAAGTTTATGTTGTAGAACGAGATATCAAGAAATTGATAGCGGATAGGGGGTTCGATATTTCCTGTTTACCGGAAAGCGAATGGTCTAATATGATTGACCACTGCAAGTCAAAATTGGCATATGAGTTTGCAAAATCACTTATACCATATATGACGATCAAAGTCTTTGATTCCGAAATACGTCCGTTTACAAAGGTTGTCAGAGGAACATTGTATGTTGCTTTAGAAAGAGGAAAAAATCATGGAAAATATTTACAAAGAGGTTGATTTCGAAACCTATTGCGAAACCTGCGAGCATAAGGATTTAAAAGAAAATTTTGATCCTTGCAATGACTGTCTGGGGGAGCCTATGAATGCAAACTCGGAAAAACCTGTTTATTGGAAGGAGGCTGACAATGGTAGATAGCATTTTAATCGGTGTAGATTTTTCAAATAACGATGATATTGGCTGTTTGATTGTTGGGAGAAAAGGATGAATCAGTCAGTAGAGATTATCAATGCGTTTCAGGAGAAGCCAAAGAACTTTACGAAAATTGGTAACGCCGAAGAAAGGGGTCGGAAATGAGCTTTCAATATGATCAATATTTAGATAGACATCGTGCCAATGTAAAAGAGGATTTGACTGGCTTTCTGAAAATTTACCAGGGTTGTTGATACAACTATCACGGCTGGATGGAATACAGAATTTGCTCATGATAAATCCAAGGATGACCCGGATGAGTATGATGCTTACGATGCTTATTTTTATGGAAATAATCGATCATATGAAGTCGTCCAGAATTATCAGAGGGCATGGCTACGCCATATTCACAGAAACCCACATCATTGGCAGTATTGGGTTCTGATTCATGATGATATGGAAGATGGAGAACTCGAAACCGTATTGGAAATGCCATACGATTACGTTATCGAAATGATTTGTGATTGGTGGTCGTTTAGCTGGCAGAACGAAAATCTCTATGAGATATTCAAATGGTATGAGGAGCATTCCAAATATATGAAGTTAGCTCCCGGAACTAAAAATACAGTCGAGTATATTTTGAACATGATCAAACAGAAACTTAAGGAATTGCAGTATACGGAGGAATCATGAATAGAACGACAAAAATAAATATTTTGGCGTACGCTTCTGAGCCGGATAAAAACTTTAAATATGAAGGTGATATCGTTGACTACAAAGGAAAAAGATATTTTGTTAGTCTGGCTGAAGAACGTGTAGAATTTATCGGAATTATCAAGGAGGACAAGTAGAATATGAAAGCGATTAAAGAAAACTGGAAACTCGTATTGATTGTGGCCGCTGGAATTGTAGCGGTTATTTTTATGTGTATCTTTGGAATTCAGGGAGCACAGAACAAAGCGTTTGCATTGGAGGAGCAGGTCAATACGGCTGATTCTGACATCAAAGTACAGGAGAAAAGAAGAGTCGACCTTGTCTATAATCTGGCGGATTGTGTTAAGCAGTACGATAAGCACGAGGCAGAAACACTTACAGCTATTGTAGAAGGGCGAGGAAAAACAACCAATCTTGAAAATGTAAACACTGCGATTGCTGCGGTAACTGAGGCATACCCGGAATTGAAATCCAACGAGAATTACAAAGAGCTGATGAACGAGTTATCCATTACGGAAAATTTAATATCTGGATACAGAGAAAATTATAATAAGCAGATCAAAGAATACAACCGATATATCCGAAAATTTCCGACTCGCTTATTTTTAAATCTTCTCGGATATGAGGTTCGCCACTTTGAGTATCTTAATTACGACGCACCTGTGGATGCACCTCAGAACTTATTCGGGGATTGATATTATGAGAAGAAGAGGATTTGATTTTGGAGAATTTGAAATCACAAAACGTGAGATTTTAGCAAGCATATCCATAATTGCTGTTCTTCTTCTCATCGGATTTGTGATATCCGGAAAGATTTCAAACTATATTCTGGATCGAAATGAGAAATACAATAAGGCTGTTAAAATTGAAGATTCCGGTTTATTTGAGTACGGGATGAGAACAAACATCGGCGATGCGTTTATTTATGGAGACTTAATAGCTGTAGATACGGTCTCTTATCCAGAAATTGGCGGCGAGTATATGTATGTAGAAAAAATAGAAGAACACTATAATAAACATACCAGAATCGTAACAACAACCGATTCAAAAGGGAAGACACATACCAGAACGGAAACGTATTGGTCTTGGGATTATGCTGGCAGCGAAGAGCAAAAATGCTTAGAAATTATGTTCCTGGAGCAGCGTTTCGATTCAAATAAAGTAGATCTTCCAAGTGCAGATTATATTAAAACTATAAACGAATCTTATTACGTCCGCCATAAATATTATGGTGTTAATACTCAGTATACCGGAACTATATTTACCGAACTACGCGATAAAACAATATCAGATAATTCTCCATTTTACGAAGACAGCACTATAGATGAAACGATTGATTATTTAGAAACCGGTTTTGAATTGTGGATGTTTTGGGTGATTTGGATAATTGTAATTGGCTTATGTGTATTCGGCTTCTATTATATCGACAACGAATGGCTTGAAAATTGAAAGGAGAAATTTTAAATGAAACCTAATATTATTGCAGTTGATTTTGACGGAACCCTGTGTGAGAACAAATGGCCGGAAATCGGGATGCCGAACGAAGAACTTATTGAGTATCTGAAAAAAAGACAGGCGGCTGGAGAAAAGCTTATTCTCTGGACAAACAGAGTCGATGAGCGACTGGATGAAGCTGTCAAGTGGTGTGAAGAACACGGTTTGGTATTTGATGCTGTGAATGACAATCTTCCGGAAATCGTTGAGGCTTTTGGAAGTAATTGTCGAAAGATATTTGCAAACGAGTACATAGATGACAGAAATCGCTCTATCGGTTCTTGCCGCGAGAGATCAAATCTCGAACGCTGGGCTGAAAATGAAGTAGCTATTGCGTATCGTAGAGAAAAGCCGGACCGGAAAGACGGAGAATGGGATTACGGTTGTGCTTGCTATGAGAGTGCATTAAAAGCATTTCGCTCCCTGTGCGAGGATGGTCATTCCAGATTCAGCATTGGGCTGACTAAGGCTATCCTGAATCGTCTCATCAATAACAAACCGCTTCTTCCGATTGAGGATACAGATGACGTATGGACTGATATTTCTGACATCAGCGGCCAGAAAGGCGAAGAGGTCAACTATCAGTGTAAACGAATGAGCTCTTTATTCAAATATGTATACGCGGACGGTACCGTTAAATACAGAGATGTCGATCGCTATCACGGTGTCAATATTAACAATCCTAATGCACCTTATCACAGCGGACTGATTGATACTGTCATGGACAAGCTGTATCCGATTACTATGCCTTACATGCCGGCAGATAGAGCATATAAAGTTTATACGGAAGAATTCCTGGTAGATCCGAAAAATGGTGATTTCGATACTGTTGGAATTCTGTATGTAATTACTCCGTCACTCGAAAGAGTTGAAATCAACAGATATTTCAAAGAGGCTCCGAACGGATTTGCTGAGATTGGTGAAGCTGAGTATGAAGAACGTAAAGAAGCTGCAAAAGCTCGGATGGAGGAAACCGATGAATCGAAATAGATTTATCCAGTGTATGAAAAGCAACATCGAGTTGTCGGATAAAGAGCGGAGAAGAATCATTAAAAGAAGTGTTGAGAGTCAGCCATGGAAATTAAAGTGTACGATTGCCATGGAAGAGTTTGCGGAACTTACACAGGCAATCAGTAAACAGATTCGTGGGTATGATAATAGAATTGGACTTTTGGAAGAGATGGCGGATGCTTATATTTGCCTGGAATTCCTTAAGTCCATTTTTAATATTACACCGGAAGAATTGCAAAGCTATGGATATAAAATTACAGAGAAAGGAATAAACAGAGATGAGTAAAGAGATTAAAATTGCCGGAAGTATTTCAGTTTGGAGGAAAGCGCCTTAATGTATATGGAGATCTGGACGCTCCGCTGTTCAAGGCAAAAGATATTAGTCATGCTATCGGCTACAGTAGCGGTAACGAGTGGAGAATGCTCGAAATGTGCGAGGAAGATGAAAAGCTGAAACTACCTTTAGTAGTAGCAGGTCAGAGACGTTCCGTCAATTTTGTGACTGAGAATGGTCTGTACAATATCCTTGCTCAGAGCCGTATGGAGATTGCCAGATCCTGGAGACGTGTGGTTCATGATGAGCTTATCAACATGCGAAAAGAAAAGGGTAGAAACATTGCTGAGCAGTTCGAAGAGTGGGATCATGCTATGGATAACATTTACTTCGACGAGGAGACCGGTCAGCTTATGCAGTCAGTTACAGTTCCCGGTGGGGATGTGATCCAGATTCCTTATGAGAAGGAAGAAGAGTAATTAAAAACCGTGGGCTATGCTGAACACAGGAGCATAATAATCCAGATTGGTGGGGATCTGGATATTCTGAAAGGAGAATAAAAATGATTAAATTAGAGCATGTGGTTCTGGCTAGTCCGGAGCAGATGGAGTTTATCATTGAAGGGATGCGGAACCCTATGAATTCGTGGGAGAAGAGTGATAGCGAAATTAAGTATGAGTCATGGCATGATATGTCAGGAGGCGAATATATTCTCGGGCATAACGATCGCTCTCTTATGCAGAGATTATCCAAAACTGGTACCGACCATAGAAAGTTTATGAGAATGCTGCCGGTGTATGTAAGAATTACCGCACCTTTATATTGGTGGAAGGAATTTGATACTTATAAGGTTGGGACAGTCGTTAATAGTTGTAGTACGATGCATAAAATCCAGGATAAAGAGTTTACACTGGAGGATTTCAGTTGTGAGCATCTTAATCGTATCGGAACAAGTACTTTATGGGAAATTATTGATATTTTAAATACGGCTAGAACTTTATATTTGGAAGGCGGCGAATATAGAGGTGAACATTATGATGTAAAAGACAAACAAGTTTGGTGGCAAATGATTCAGCTTCTTCCGAGTAGCTATAACCAGACACGTAATGTCATGATGAATTATGAAGTTCTGGCGAATATTTATAAGAGTCGTCGAGGACATAAGCTGGATGAGTGGGGGGATTTCTGTCATTGGATTGAATCTTTGCCGTATTCTGAGATTATTATGTCTTCATCCGGTTTAGATCTCAATTCAATTAACGCCTTACAGGGAGCGGCTAGAAATAGTAGCAAAGGTTATATTTATAAAAGAAAAACGGAGGATTAAGCAGATGAACGGGATGGTCAAAGTAAAAGATGTTTTGCCGCTTGTAAAGTGGAATGATGTTCGACTTGTGTTGGGCAAAGAGGACGAAATCTGTTTGCTCAGGAAAGACTTTATTGCCGAGACCCTTTCCGACAAGATTTTAGGAATGATGGTTACCGGAATTGAGAACGACGAGGCTATTTTGGACACTGTCAATATCTATGTGTTCGGTTATAAAAAGGAGGATTAAATTTATGAATTTTACAGTTATGCAGCTTATCATTATGTTTCCTATTGGCTATGTGTGCTTATATTCTTTAGTAGATCGTATCATGAAATGCATCGAACATTGTGCTACGGCAAAAGCATATTCCAAATTTAGAGAAGCTGGTGCAATGCCTACTATGCATGATGTTTCGCTTGGAATCTCAGAGGAGAAAAACGGTGAGAAAAGACTTAATTAAAAACAAAATCTATGGAATGATATTCATTGTACTTGGAGCGTTGACAGTCCCCATTGAATGGGACGTAACGTTCTTTTTATTTGCCTTGTTTTTGGCCATTGTGCTGTTTGTAGCAAGAGAAAACTGTATTATGGATTAAGGAGGCGGCTGTATTATGGGCCGAGCTGAAAGGAGAAGGGCACAGAAGAGTGAGGTAAAAGCCAAGACAGCTACATATAACCTCACTAGAGCTCAGTTGGATGCGTTAGTACGGGAGAGAATCGATTACGAATTAAAGAAAGCCAGGGAAGATGCAATAGCTGACGCTACTATTCTCATGCTGACTCTCCCTCTTGAAGTATTGATGGATTATTATTGGACAAAGTCCTATTACAAACGAATTCCAGAATTCACAGGACATGTTCTCGAATATTTTGAAAAATGGCAGAACGGAGAATTGGATATGGATGTTTTGAGAAAAGACCTTTGGGAATATGGTGGGGTCAGATTTGAGGAGGTAAAACCTAATTAGGGATGATGAGTAAGGAAGATAGAAAAAATGCAGAGGGTTACAATGATCCGACAGCTTATGAAGCGATTAAAAATGCTGAGCAGAACCAGGACAAAGATGATGCACGTTTTCATCAATTATTGAATCTGCTATTTCAGCTTTGTGAGATCGCCGATTTTCATATTGAGGGGCGGATTGTATTAAAGGACAAGAAGACGGGAAAGATTTGGAGGTGATCGCATGAAAATCTGTAAAGTGAGACCAGATCGTTCAACATGTTCTGCTTGCGTTGCAACTCAGGAAATGTTTAATGCGATTGACGATTGCAGTAGATGTAAAGCAAATGCCGATACATACGAATTGTTACAAATCGGAACCGGTTTTTGGAGCGGCGATTATGCCATGGTTCAAAAAGATGGAATTATCACCAAGGTATCATTAAGTCGAGTTTATGATGTAAAGGAGATATGATTATGACAGTAGAAGAGTTACAGAAAGCATGTGCAGCATTATCTGAAGCTTGGGTTAAGGCTATGGAACCACTGAAAAAATTGGCGGAGGCGTTGAATTCTGTTTCAGGACAAATCGAGCAGAGTGAAGAGAAACGGAAAATTCATATTGTTTGGAAGTGTAAATCCCTCAGACATTTGCCGGATTCTACGATATCTACGTACACTTATAAGCCGGTCGGAAGACGAAATTTACCGTATCAGAGGAGGAATTTCTGACTGGTTTCAGCTAATCTAGGTTAAAAATCTTTGTAGTAACAGGTCAATTTTCTGCCCACTTTTGGGTTTTAGGATTTGACCAAAGCCCGGATATTTTCGACCGGAGCTGAAAATCGGTGTCGATTTGGAGAAAATTTATGAATTTTGGTCAAATTTCTGGCCATTTGCCCGGTTTTGCCCACTTTCAAAAACCCGGATTTGACCAGTAAAAACCCAGTATTTATGCGGGTTTGCGGGCTTTCTGCCCACTTTCCCACTTTTAATACAAAACTATTATGATAGAAAGTTTAAATATATATAGTAATTAGCGAATAAAAGCGGGTTTTTTGACCAGAAGCAAGAAAGAGGTGATATTATGGACAACAACGAGCAGACGGTTGAAGCGTGGTTGTGCGAACGATTCAAATACCATTTGCAGATAAATCATAAGCCGTCGAAAGTGGAAATCGCAAAGATGAAGAATGACATACCGATGTCGCGAGGGTTTGTGTGGATTGATAATCCGCCTATAAGGTTTTCAGATGGTGTAATATGTAATCCATTTTGTCCTGGATTTTATTCTGGATACCCATATCCAGTGTCGAGCGGTTATCCGTGGTATGGCGGAATAATATATAATTGGTGAAAGGAGCGGAATAGTGAATGTAAAACATAAAGTTACATGGAAAGATATTTTCAACAATTTCAAAGCGGTGTATCCCAGATTATCGAAAAATGCTCAGGATTATCGTCCGTATAATTATATGAGCATCGTGGTATACTTGGCGGATGGCACGAAGATGATCTACGATGACATGGCTAAAAGAGCAAAAATGATTGCTGCATAGAGCTACACACCGTAACAATCTGCTTTCCATTTAGGTTGCTTCATGCTATACTATAAGAGCCACACAATCTAATATTTGAAATCGCGTTCGAGGGAATAACTTTGGTAAAAAGTGTATTCTCTTTTACTCGTACCCTTGAACGGCGAAGAGATTGTGTGGCAACAATGGGAGATGCACTTTTTCGGTGCGTCTCTCAAATTGGGGCGCACTTTTTATTTGCCCTAAATTCATGCATGAGTATGGAAGGGGTAATTATATGGGAGCTAAATCAAACAAAAATATTTCAGGAGTTATAGGAGCAATCGGAGCAGTTGGTGGATTGATCACGGCTATTACGCCCTTAGTTGAAAAAGCCATAGACAATGCTCAAAACAATTCGGTGGAAAAGAAAGATGCTAAAGTTGATATTCCTGAATTGTATCGAAAAGGTTTTCCAATAGATCTGGAACAAGCAGAAGAGTTATTGACGGAACGAGGATTAAAAGTTTCTAAAAGCAAGATTAGGATGAGCGAGGCTGATCCTAAATACCGCCATTGTGAAGATACCCAGGTTATAGATTCGAATCCAAAGCAGGGTGTTAGGGTAAAAGTTGGAACAACTGTTTGTTTGAGATACATAACTGCGGAAGTTATTGAAGAAAGTCAAAAGATATTTGATGACAGTATTCGTATTAAGCAAGAAGCTAAGGAACAAAAAGCCATAGAAAAACAGGAAAAGAAGGAACGCTTGAAAGAGGGCGTTTCAGAAACCGTAAATTCTGCTAAGAGTGAAATTGGAAAGATATTTAAGAAAGAACGAAAGAATGCAGAAATTGAGAAAGGAGAAGAAACAGATGAGTAAAGGCGGAAAGAAAAAACGTAGTACAGCCGGTTTGATTCTTGATGTCATTTTGACATTATGCACAGGGGGACTGTGGCTGATTTGGATATTGATCCGATATTTGAGAAACAACAGCTGATAACTACATATTTTGACAGAGATGCTTAATCGTGTCTCTGTCTTTTTTTTATGCTCTTTTTTGCGCGCGAAAAAAACATGCCCTTTTATGAAGAGAGAGGATAAATAGGCATTTTATTAAATGTCGCATTCTCTTTTGCATTTTATAAAAATTAAAGGGAGGTTCTATTTATGTTGGAAAATAAGTTCCAGGCAAATCTGATTAAGGAACTGAAAGAAAGATTTCCGGGTTGTATCGTGATGAAAAATGACCCGACCTACATTCAGGGAATTCCAGATTTGCTGGTTCTTCACAAAGACAAATGGGCTTCCTTAGAATGTAAAAAAAGTGCGAATGCAAAGAAGCAGCCGAATCAAGAATATTACGTGGATCGTATGAATCAGATGTCATTTTCAAGATTCATATGTCCGGAAAATAAAGAGGAGGTACTGGATGAACTTCAACAATCATTCGAACCTTGAAGGACAACACGCCTTTCTGGGTGCCAGTAAATATCATTGGATAAATTATGGCGAGGATAAGGTTGCAGAAGCATATAGAAATTTTCTCGCCACTCAAAAGGGAACCATGCTTCATGCGTTTGCAGCACAATGTATAACACTTGGACAGAAACTTCCGAAATCTCAGAAAACATTAAACATGTATGTGAATGATGCCATCGGTTTTAAGATGACACCGGAGCAGATTCTGTATTATTCAGATAATTGTTTTGGAACAGCCGATGCAATTTTGTTTCGGAATAACTTTCTTAAGAATTCACGATTTGAAGACCGGAAAGATTCCGGCGCACATGGAGCAGCTTGAAATATACGCGGCTCTTTTTTGTTTGGAGTATAGAGTTAAGCCTGGAGATATCGAAATGGAATTGAGGATTTATCAAAATAATGAAATTCTCTACCACAATCCAATGGCAGAAGACATCGCTCCGATTATGGATAGAATTATTACTTTTGATAAAGTAATCAAAAAAATCAAAGAACAGGAGGGGTAATCGATGAATACTATTGTGGAAGATATTTTAATGCATTATGGTATGCCACGACGTTCTGGACGTTACCCTTATGGTTCTGGAGAAAATCCATATCAGCATAGCGGTGACTTTCTGAGCAGAGTTCAGGAATTAAAAAAATCCGGAATGAGCGAGACAGATATCGCTAAAAATATGGGCTTGACAACAACTCAGCTCCGAACTCAGATGAGCCTTGCTAAAGATGAACGAAGAGCACTTCAGGTTGCAACTGCAAAGGGCCTTCGCGAAAAAGGTTATAGTTTAAATGAAATAGCAGCGAAGATGGGATTCTCAAATGATTCTTCTGTTCGTTCATTGCTTAATGAGTCTTCTGAAACAAGGATGAATCAGGCGAAAACAACAGCTGACATTTTGAGAAAGCTGATCGAAGAAAAAGGAATGATCGATGTTGGCACCGGTGTTGAGCGTGAATTAGGCGTTTCAAAAGAGAAACTTAACCAGGCTCTCTATATGCTTGAGTTGGAAGGATATCCAATTTATGGTGGAGGTGTTCCACAGGTTACGAATCCTGGTAAGCAGACCAACATCAAAGTTATATGTCCACCTGGAACAGAGCATAAAGATATCTACGATTTCGAGAATGTGCATTCCGTAAAAGATTACATTTCGTATGATAACGGCGAATCATTCAGAAAAGCGTTCGAATATCCGGCTAGCATGGACTCAAAACGTCTTCAAATCAGATATGCTGATCAAGGAGGTGTTGATAAGGATGGTGTCATTGAACTTCGAAGAGGTGTCAAAGATTTGTCTTTGGGCGATTCTCATTATGCTCAGGTTAGAATTATGGTCGATGGCACGCACTATCTTAAAGGTATGGCGGTTTACTCCGATAACATGCCGGATGGTGTGGATGTGATTTTCAACACCAATAAGAAATCTGGCACACCAACCAAAGACGTTCTTAAGAAAATCAAAGATGATCCAGATAATCCATTTGGCTCTCTGATTAAGGAACATGGTGGACAAAGTTACTATGACGATCCTAAAGGAAAATACACAGATCCGGTAACTGGAAAGAAGCAGTCTCTTTCTTTGATCAATAAGAGAGCTGAAGAAGGAGATTGGGGCGAGTGGAGTAAAACACTTCCTTCCCAGTTCCTTTCCAAACAAAGTCTAACACTTATTAAAAAACAGCTCGGTTTGGCAAAAGCTGATAAACAGTCCGAATATGATGAAATTTGTTCATTAACTAATCCAACTGTTAAGAAAGCGTTGTTAAAATCTTTTGCTGATGATTGCGATGCAGCAGCTGTGCATTTACAGGCAGCAGCGTTACCTCGGCAGAGATATCAGGTAATTCTTCCGTTGACAACGATTAAGGACAACGAAGTATATGCTCCTAACTATAAAGATGGAGAAACTGTTGCCCTCATTCGTTATCCTCATGGGGGGACTTTTGAAATCCCGATTCTTAGAGTAAACAATAAATTAGCTGAGGGAAAGAGCGTTCTTGGAAACACACCAGCAGATGCAATCGGTATTAACAAAAAGAATGCAGATCGATTGTCAGGAGCGGACTTTGATGGTGATACCGTAATGGTAATTCCTTGCAACTCCACCAAGAGTAAGGTAAAGATTACCTCCACTTCTCGCCATTAAAAGGTTTGGAGGGTTTCGATACCAAGGATGCTTATGGCGGAACAGTTAAGAAGGATGCTGATGGTGTAGATCATTATTATCGTAATGGTAAAGAGTATAAGATTATGAGAAATACTCAGACAGAAATGGGTAAAGTATCGAATCTGATTACTGATATGACTCTGAAGGGAGCCACACAGGATGAATTAGCGAGAGCAGTTCGTCACAGTATGGTTGTAATTGATGCCGAGAAACACAAACTGGATTATAAGCAGAGTGAAATCGATAACGGTATCGCTTCTTTGAAGAAAAAGTATCAGGGAAATGTGGATTCCGAAGGCCGCTATCATGAAGGAGCATCAACGCTGATCTCGAGAGCCAAATCAGAAACTCAGGTCCTCAAGAGAAAAGGGTCGCCAACAATAAACGAAAACGGTTCTCTTTCATACAAGTCTGTTAAGGAAGAGTATGTCGATAAGAATGGAAAAATTCAGGTGAGAACTCAGAAGAGTACAAAAATGGCAGAAACAAAAGATGCCCGTACTCTTTCTTCAGGTACCCCCCAGGAAGAAGCTTATGCCGATTATGCTAATGCTATGAAGTCTTTAGCGAACCAGGCTCGTAGAGAGATGATGAGTACAGGAAAAATTGCATACTCGGCTTCTGCTAAGGCAACTTATTCTGAAGAAGTAAACTCTTTAAATGCTAAGCTGGATTTGGCTTTGGCAAATGCTCCTAGAGAGAGACAGGCTCAGACAATGGCGAATGCTACAGTTGCGGCTAAAAAGAAAAGACAATCCGGATATGACAAAGGCCGAAGTTAAGAAAGCGAGTCAGCAGGCTTTAGCACAGGCAAGAAGTTCTGTAGGAGCTAAAAGAAGTAATATTGAGATTACGGATAAAGAATGGGAAGCCATTCAGGCCGGAGCAATTTCTGAGAATAAACTCACACAAATTCTGAACAACACGAATACTGATACAATTCGTCAAAGAGCAACACCTCGTGCAAGCACGTCTCTGAGCACAGCGAAACAGAATCGTATTGCAGCACTTAGTGCATCTGGTTACAGCACTTCGGAGATTGCTGAGGCTCTTGGAGTTTCTTCTTCGACAGTATCCAAATACCTTAATGGAAAGGAGTGAACTAAGTAAGATGAGATTTGCACTCACAACTTTTGATAATCCTTATGATCCGTTCGAACAGTTCACTCAATGGTTCATGTTCGATGAAGGAAAAAGGTTATCACACAACAGCTTATCTTGGTCGCATTGCAAGAACATCGGATCAGTTATCAGATGAAGAGAACAATAGGGAAGTAGAGCGAGCTATTGATGAGATAATCCGTTATGATTTTCAGAACATCTATCGAAAAGTTACAAGTAAATCAGAAACAAAAGAAAAAGTTTCTTGAAAATGAATTTTATAGGCAAACAAAAGCCGAAAACCGTCACCAGATAAGTAAAATGGGGTATAGGGGGTGTCTAAAAAACATACCCCCACCCATATCGCGGCGGTCTTTAAAATTTCCCCGGAGGGTATTTTTGGAGAGCCTTTTACGGTTCCAGTATTTACAAGGGTCTATGATTCATGATATTTGCGGTGATTTCTGTGGGATCGGCTCAAAGTTAGTTCTCCTTTCGTTGAGTAGCATTGTCGTGATTTGTAGGTCCTTTTAAATACTGGAAAAGTGTTAATAAAGTAATAAGTAACAGATAAACAACTTATCGAAAGGAGGCATCAACTTTGAGGAAAACAAAGCAATCAGAGTCTTCTAGGATGATGCGTCCAGCATTAACGCCAGAAGCGAGAGAAAATCAGCTTGTTTCTTTGGCTGTTGATTTAGCAGAAAAGCAGTTGCGAGAGGGAACCGCATCATCGCAGGTGATTACTCACTATTTAAAGCTTGGTTCCACAAAGGAGAAAATCGAAAAAGAGATTTTAGAGAAGCAAAAAGAACTGATAGAAGCAAAAACTCAAAATCTGAAATCCATTGAAAATTCAGAAAAGCTTTATGCAGATGCATTAAAAGCATTTCGTGGTTATAGTGGCCATGGAGATGAGGTGGACGATGCGTAAATGCTATGAAGAATTATCACAGCTTTTAACTTTTAAAGAACGATACGAATATCTTCGATTGGATGGAGTAGTTGGAGAAGAAACGTTTGGGTTTGATCGATATCTTAATCAGATATTTTACAATTCTAAAGAATGGAAGGACATTCGGAGAAAAATTATCATTCGCGATAATGGATGTGACCTTGGATTGGACGGTTACGAGATTCGTGGAAAGATTCTTATTCATCATATGAATCCAATAAGGCAGCAGGACATATTGTTGCGAACTGATCTGGTTCTTAACCCAGAGTATTTAATCACGACAACTCTGTCAACTCACAATGCTATACATTATGGAGATGAGAAACTACTTTTAACAGTTCCGAATGAACGACAAAAAAATGACACCTGCCCATGGCGGCATTAGGAGGGAATTAACATGGATGAAAATAAAAAGCCACTTACTGGTGTGGTGGTAAATTGTATGAATTTGAATATTCGCAAAGATCCGACGCAGACATCAAGATCATTAGGAATCATCGGCTTGGATACAGTTGTAACAGTTTGCGATGATAAGTCTGTTTCCGGTTTTTATAAAGTCAAGACCGGAGATGGAATCAGCGGGTATTGCATGAGCGAGTTTATAAAACTCTGTTAGATGGAGGTGCGATCATGAATATTACAGATAGTGTACTGACATCAATCAAAGAAATTACTCGGTATCGCAGAGGAGTATGAACATTTCGATGCGGATTTGATCATGCACATCAATTCTGTGTTCTCGATTCTTACACAGCTTGGTGTCGGTCCGTCCAAAGGTTTCATGATCGAAGATAAGAATGCAACATGGAAAGATTTCATTTCTGATGAATCCAAATACATGCTTGTCAAATCTTATATGCATTTGAAGGTCAAACTTCTTTTCGATCCGCCGCTTAGTTCGGCCGTGCTGGAGTGTTATAAAACACAAATCAGCGAGTATGAATGGCGTTTGAATGTTGCAGCGGAAAACAGTGACACTGATCCGGACGAGCCCGAGCATTATTCTGGATCATACGAAGTTACACCAAAGGCGCATCAGACTCAAACTTTGGATACATCTGGAAAAGTTCTTAGCGAAGATCTTGTTATTCACGAAGTTCCGTATTACCAGACGTCAAACAGTAGCGGTGGTGTTGCCAGCTACATCGCAAAGGAGGGAGATTCAAAATGAATAACACCTATTTAGCACACCATGGAATTCTTGGAATGAAATGGGGAGTTCGAAGATCAGAAGCACAGCTTGCTAGAGCCAGGGCTGCCGTTAAGAATCGGCGAACAATGTCCGATGCCGATCTGAAGAAAAGGATTGAGAGACTTAAATTAGAACGCGAGTTTAAGAATCTTACTGAAGATGACATCGTACCTGGTAGAAAGTATGTTTCAGAAATTCTTTCTGCGTCGGGAAAGAAAGCGTTGACTATGGCCGCGGCCGGTGCAATGACCTATGCTGTCAAGACCGCGATGACAAAGGAATTCAATCTTAAAGAAGCCGCACAGTACATTGCTGCAAACCCGAATAAAAGAAGAAGTAGGAGAAGAAAATAATGGCGTTATCGAACACCGCCGTCCCGAAATACTACGGCATGTTTCGTGATGCCGTAATTCGTGGCGAAATTCCGGTATGCCGAGAAATCGAGATGGAGATGAACCGAATCGATGATCTCATTGCGAATCCGGGAATTTATTACGACGATCAAGCGGTAGAGGGCTTTATCAGCTATTGCGAGAACGAGCTTACTTTAACTGACGGTTCGGATTTGAAGCTGCTTGATACATTTAAGGTTTGGGCTGAGCAGATTTTCGGTTGGTACTATTTCGTTGAGAGAAGTGTATACGAACCATACGAGGATGGTCATGGCGGACATTACGTTACCAAGTCTATCCGAAAAAGGTTGGTTAATAAGCAATATCTCATAGTGGCCAGAGGTGCTGCAAAGTCAATGTATGGTTCATGCTTGCAGAATTTCTTTTTAAATGTTGATGTCACAACGACACATCAGATAACCACAGCTCCGACGATGAAGCAGGCAGAAGAGGTGTTATCCCCGATTCGAACCGCTATTACCAGATCAAGAGGACCTTTCTATAAGTTCCTCACAGAAGGATCGTTGCAGAACACGACCGGGTCGAAGGCGAATCGAATGAAATTGGCATCCACAAAGAAAGGAATTGAAAATTTTCTTACTGGATCGCTTCTCGAAATTCGTCCAATGAGAATCGATAAACTTCAGGGTCTTCAGCTGAAAGTGGCAACGGTGGATGAGTGGCTTTCTGGCGACATTCGGGAAGATGTAATCGGAGCAATCGAACAGGGCGCATCGAAGGTCAACGACTACCTTATTGTTGCGATCAGTTCAGAGGGTACGGTCCGTAATGGTGCCGGCGATACAATCAAAATGGAATTGATGGACATTCTTAAAGGAGACTATGTCAATCCTCATGTATCCATTTGGTGGTATAAACTTGATTCCATAGATGAAGTTGCCGACCCGGACAAGTGGTTGAAAGCAAATCCTAATTTAGGAAAAACTGTTTCTTATGAAACCTATCAGCTCGATGTCGAAAGAGCGGAAAAAGCACCGGCCGCCAGAAATGATATTTTGGCAAAACGATTTGGGCTTCCTATGGAAGGATATACATATTACTTTACATATGAAGAAACTCTCCCACATCGCCATAGAGATTATTGGCAAATGCCGTGTTCACTAGGAGCGGATTTATCTCAAGGTGACGATTTCTGTGCATTTACATTTCTGTTTCCGTTATCCAATGGTTCGTTCGGTGTTAAAACGAGAAACTATATTTCTTCATTAACTCTTATGAAACTCCCAGCAGCAATGAGAATCAAATACGATCAATTCATGAAAGAGGGAAGTCTTATTGTTTTAGAGGGAACTGTTCTCGACATGATGGACGTATATGAGGATCTTGATAATCATATTGTTGAATGCGGTTATGATGTTCGCTGCTTTGGATACGACCCATATAATGCTAAAGAATTTGTTGAGCGTTGGGCTAATGAAAACGGACCATTTGGAATTGAAAAAGTTATTCAGGGTGCCAAAACTGAATCGGTTCCATTAGGAGAGTTAAAGAAACTGTCCGAAGAAAGGATGCTCCTTTTCGATGAGGATTTGATGACATTTGCTATGGGAAACTGTATCACTTTAGAAGATACTAACGGAAACCGTAAATTGCTGAAAAAGAGATATGAACAAAAGATAGATGCAGTTGCTGCGATGATGGATGCATATATCGCGTTCAAAGCAAACCGGGAAGCATTTGAATAGTGTTAGAATGAAAGCTATTAAAGCTCTCTTATCATAAAGAGGTCTTTTTTTTTTGACCATTTAGGAGGTGATTATTCGAAATGGGTTTATCATTAAGTTCCATCGTTAAAAACGTTTGGAACGTTTTTTCTAATCGATCTCCGACTGGGGAATATAAAGATATTGGTTCTGGGTATTCATACCGTCCGGATCGTTTTCGACTTACTAGGGGAAATGAAAGGTCAATCGTTACCTCAGTATATAACAGAATCGCTTTAGATGTAGCCGCCATCAACATTCAGCATGTCAAGTTGGATGATGAAGGGCGGTTTTTAAGTGTTGTAAAAAGCGGTTTGAATGACTGTTTGTCAATCGAAGCCAACTTGGATCAAACTGGTCGAGCATTCATTCAGGATGTTGTTATGTCCATGATGGATGAGGGGTGTGTTGCTATCGTTCCTGTTGATACAGATGACGATCCTGACGACACAACTGGGTATCAAATCCTTTCGATGCGTGTTGGGCGTATTAAAGATTGGTATCCAAAACACGTTCGGGTAGAGGTTTATAACGAAAATACAGGACGCAAACAAGAAATAATCGTTCCGAAATACACAGTTTCAATCGTAGAAAATCCGTTGTATGCAGTAATCAATGAGCCTAACTCTACCATGCAGCGGCTTGTACGAAAACTGAATTTATTGGATGCAGTTGATGAACAGAGTAGTTCTGGAAAATTGGATTTAATTATTCAGTTACCTTATGTAATCAAATCGGAAGCAAGACGTCAGCAGGCAGAGCAACGACGTAGAGATATTGAGAAGCAGTTGTCCGGTTCCAAGTATGGTATTGCTTATACTGATGGAACTGAAAGAATCACACAGTTGAATCGTTCTTTGGAAAATAATCTAATGAAGCAGATTGAATACTTAACGAGTATGCTTTACAGCCAGTTAGGAATCACTCAGAGCATCTTGGATGGTACCGCAGACGAGAAGACTATGCTGAATTATTACAATCGGACAATCGAACCCATTATTTCTGCAATCGTCGATGAGATGAAACGAAAATTCCTGACGAAGACTGCTAGATCCCAAAACAAGTCAATCATGTTCTTTAGAGATCCATTCAAGCTTGTGCCGGTAGCTGATCTTGCTGAAATTTCTGATAAGTTTACCAGAAATGAAATTGCTACATCAAACGAAATTAGACAGGTGATTGGTTGGAAACCATCTACTGATCCTAAGGCTGATGAATTGAGAAATAGCAACTTAAGTGAACCTAATGCTGGCGGTTCTGTATCGGATACCACAAATGGTGATGAAACTGAATCCAGCGACACCAGTGCTTATGATTCCCTGGTCAATGAGGTGCTTGATAGCATTTCTGCACAGATTGATGACATCATTGGTAATTATACGTCTGACGGCGATGAGGAGGATGATTCTTAATGGACGAACCTAAAGTTGCAGTTCTTAGACATTATGCATCGCCCTATTACGACCCTCTGAAAGCTCATGAGTATTATATGCGTACCAGAGAACTAAAGGGGCGTTCTACTACATCACTGAATGATGAGGGAAAGAAGATTTGGTCTTATACAAAAAATAACATCAAATCTGAAAAGGTCAAAGAAGAGCAGGAGAAGCGAGATCAAAAGATTACGGAACTTCGTGCAAAAGCGGATGCTACGAAAGAACAGATATCTTCTCGATTGAAAGAATTGAATGAAGCTTTAACTAAAAATGCTTCTGACAAAAAGAAGAGCATTGATACTGATAAAGATTCTGAGTTGGAAGATATTGAGAAAGAGTCGTCAAGCGAAAAGGAACGAATCGATAATAAAAAGAACGCAGAAATTGAGCGTTTGATGGCGATAGAAATTCCGTCCGGGTTATCAAAAGCAGAGCGGGCTAAGCGCGTAGCAGAAAGAACCGAAAAGATCGCAAAGCTTAGAACCGATGCAAAGTCAGATAAAGCCAAGATCAGTAGCGATGCAAAATCTGACAAAGCCGGTGTTCGAACCGATGCAACCAATAAGAAAGCAAAAGTATCATCCGACACAAAAGAAGAAAAAGCAGAGAATCAAGCTAATGCCAAGAGTGAGCGAGCAAAAGTTAGCTCTGAGCTGAAAGCAGCGATTAAATCGGTCAGAGAGGCTTATAAAGCAGCGAAAGCTGACCTCGATTCCCGATATGAACAAACGTATCAGGACGAATTCGATAAAATTCGATCGGAGTATAAGAAAGTTAAGAAATCTAAGAAAAAGTCTTCCAGTTCATCAAAGAAGACATCCCATCCGTTATCGTATTACATCAGAAAGAAGTAGGAGGTAAAAATCAAAATGAAGTATGACTTTGGTGGCTGGGCCACTAGAAACGATCTTCAGTGTGCCGACGGAAGAGTTATTAAAAAAGACGCATTCAAAGGGCAGAACGGGCAGACTGTCCCGTTAGTATGGATGCATAATTATGCCGATCCGGCGAATGTGCTTGGATTAGCTCATCTCGAAAATAGAGATGAAGGAGTTTATGCGTTCTGTGAATTTAACGATACAGAATCAGGAAAGACTGCACGGGAACTTGTAAAACATGGCGACGTACAGTCTCTTTCTATCTTTGCCAATCAGCTTAAACAGGCTGGACACGATGTTGTTCATGGCATCATCAGAGAAGTAAGTCTGGTATTAGCCGGTGCAAATCCAGGAGCATTTATCGATGATGTGGTGATGCATGGCGATGGCGAAACCGGTATTGTCATTGGCTATAATGAAATGATCATGGGTCAGTTGGAGCATTCCGCAGATAAGCCGGATAAAAAGAAGGAAAAAGAAAAAATCGAGCCTAATGACAAATCAGATAATGGAGAGAAAAAAGACGATAAGGTTGAGACTATCGAAGACATTTTTAAATCCATGAACGAGAAACAGCAGACAGCCGTTTTCGCCATGATGGCTGAATTCGTAGACAAAGAAAATCCTAAAAAAGAGGATGATGAATCTAAAGGAGGAGATGACAATATGAAACACAACGTTTTTGACACTGACAAGCGCGATGATAAGAGCTTTCTGTCTCACGCAGACCAGGAGGAAATCCTTAAGCTGGCAAAGACAAGCCAGGTAGGAACATTCCAGACCGCATTGGAGATCTATGCTAATGAGAATGCACTTCAGCATGACGCCCTTGCAAGCGGATTTGCTCAGACTGGAGATGGCAATGTAACACTTCTGTTCCCGGAATACAAGGATGTACGTCCTGGTGCACCGGAGCTGATTACTAACGACCAGGGTTGGATCACAACTGTAATGAACAAAGTTCATAAGAGTCCGATTTCCAGAATCAGAACCAGTCAGGTAGACATCCGTAACATCGATGCTCTTAAGGCTAAAGGCCATACTAAGGGAAAACAGAAGAAGCAGACTGGCAACTTCAAGCTGGTTCGCAGAACTACCGACCCTCAGACTGTGTACGTAAAGAGTGCGCTGCATAGAGATGATATCATCGACATCACCGATTTCGACTACGTGGCATACCTGTACAACATCGACCGCCTGATGCTCAATGAAGAGCTGGCAACCGCAATCATGCTGGGTGATGGCAGAGACGACGGGGATGAAGGCAAGATTTCTCCGGATCACATCAGACCGATTTGGCTGGATGATGATCTGTACACCATTCACGTTGATCTCGATGTCGCAGCTGCTAAGAAAGAACTTCAGGGAACCAATACCGCGGCTAACTTTGGTGAGAACTACATCATCGCAGAGGCCATGATCAATACCGTTCTGTATGCAAGAGAGGATTATAAGGGCACCGGTACCCCGGATCTGTTCATTACTCCTCATATGCTGAATCAGATGCTCCTGGCAAGAGACATCAACGGAAGACGTATTTACTCTTCCAAGACCGAACTTGCCACTGCACTGAATGTTGGCAGTATCAATACTGCGGAGCAGTTCGAGGGTAAGACCAGAACCACTTCCGACAGCAAAAAGAAGAAGCTGGTTGCCATTATCGCAAATCTGGCTGATTACTCCCTCGGTGCAACCAAGGGTGGAGAGGTTACTCACTTCACTCAGTTCGATATCGACTTCAACCAGGAGAAATCCCTGCTTGAGACCAGATGCTCTGGTGCTCTTACTCGTGTATACTCTGCAATCGCAATCGAAGAGGATGTAACAACTGCTTCTTCCTGGTTCCGAGGATCACACAGCCTAAAGTCTTAAAGGAGAAAATTCAAAATGAGTAAATTTTACGGAGCAATCGGCTATTCCGTAACAGAGGAAAATCGACCTGGTGTCTGGGGAGAGAAGATTACAGTTCGTGACTACTACGGAGACGTTATTCGGAATACTCGACAGTATCAGAGTTCGGATAACCTCAACGACAATCTCAATGTGTCGAATGAGTTCAGCATCGTAGCCGATCCGTTTGCTTATGCGAATTTTCATTCGATGAGATTTATCGAGTATATGGGGGGTAAATGGAAAATTTCAAATGTTGAAGTTCAGTATCCCCGTTTAATATTGACCGTTGGAGGTGTTTACAATGAGCAGACGACTGAAACTGCATAATGCTTTATGCGACATCCTCTCGTGTCCAAACAAAGGACCAGAGTGTCGTGCTTATTTTCAACCACCGCCATCGGTAAAAATGAAATACCCCGCCATCGTTTACGCTCTCGACGATATTGAGAATACGTTTGCGAATGACGGGGTTTATTTGTCTGCGAGAAAGTATTCAGTAACAGTCATCGACAGCGATCCGGATAGTTCTCTCGTTGGCAAGGTGGCATCTATGCCGACAAGCCGATTCAATCGGCATTACCCGAAAGACAACTTAAACCATGATGTCTTTGAAATATTCTTTTAAGGAGGACAAATTCTATGAAAAAGAAACTCGTTTGGGACAAGACTGGCGAGCGCCTGTATGAGACCGGTGTCAGCCAGGGCGTCCTTTACCCGATTCAGACCGGTGGCGTATATAACTCTGGTACCGCATGGAACGGTCTTAGCACCGTAACAGAAAGCCCGTCTGGAGCAGAACCTACTGCAATTTATGCAGACAACATCAAGTATCTGAACCTTATGTCCGCAGAGGAATTTGGCGGCACAATCGAAGCTTATATGGCACCGGATGAGTTCGCAGAGTGCGATGGTTCCAAAGAAATCGCCCCTGGAGTGTTTGCAGGACAGCAGAACCGTAAGATGTTCGGCTTATCTTACAAGACGCTTCTCGGTAACGATGTTAATTCCAATGATTACGGCTATAAGCTTCATCTCGTTTATGGTTGCTTAGCTTCTCCTTCTGAGAAGGGTTATTCCACTGTAAATGACAGTCCGGAAGCTATTACCTTATCCTGGGAGTTCAGCACCACACCAGTCGAGATTGCAACCTTAATCGATGGAAAGAAGCTGAAGCCTACTTCTATTCTCACCTTCGATTCTACCAAGGTCGATGCTAAGAAACTGGCTGCTCTTGAAGAGATCCTGTATGGTAAAGATCCTTCTTCTGCCGAAGCAGATGATGGTGTTGAACCGAGACTTCCGCTTCCGGATGAAGTAATTAAGATTATGACCGCAGAAGGCTAATAAAAGAAATAATACACACCACAGATGGAGTCGTATTCAGGAAAGCTGGCGACTCCTTTTTATTCGAAAGGAGAACAAAACTATGTATGCAGTAACAAAGACTTATAAAGATTTTAACGGTGTTGAGCGCACCGAAACAAAGCTCTTCAACCTTACCGAAACAGAGGTTATGGAGATGGAATTGGGCACAGCTGGTGGAGTTGCTGAGATGCTTCAGCGCATCGTAGATGCAAAAGATCAGCCGACCATTATCAAGTTCTTTAAGGAATTTATCTTAAAGGCATACGGAGAGAAGAGTGCTGACGGCACATATTTCGAGAAGTCTGAAGAGATTTCCAGAAAGTTTGCCTGCACTCAGTTCTACAATCTTCTGTTTATGGAACTGGCTACAGATGACAGCAAAGCCGCTGAATTCGTAAACCATGTAATTCCGAAAGTTGTAGATATCAAGAAGCATTCGGAAAATCCGGAGATTGCTCCTGTGGTTGCCACCATGAACTAAAGAGGTGAGATCGAATGCTTGAACTTACGATACCAAGAACTGATCTGTGGGATGAGCGGAATCAGCGATTTATCCCTGTAAAGGAACAGAAGTTGCGTTTGGAGCATTCGCTCGTTTCACTTTCAAAATGGGAAAGTAAATGGTGCAAAGTCTTCCTATCTAAAGAGCAGAAGACAATTGAAGAAACCATTGATTATATACGCTGTATGACCCTAACACAGAATGTTGATCCGCTGGTCTATCAATGCATTACCAATTCTCACATTGATGCGGTAAATGCCTATATTGAAGCGCCTATGACAGCTTCGACTGTTAAGGAAGAAAAAGGTGGTCCGATAAACAGGCAGCAGATAACCAGTGAACTTATCTATTACTGGATGACTGCGTATCACATTCCATTTGAGTGTCAGAAATGGCATTTGAATCGTTTGTTAATGCTTATCCGGATTTGCAATGCGGAAAATAAGCCCCCGAAGAAGAGGAGCAAACGAGATTTGTACAGACATCATGCGGAAGTAAATGCCGCAAACAGAAAAGAAATTTAATTCGAAAGGATAGTGATAAAAATGGCGAAATCAAGACAGGCCGTCGTTAATCTTGTCAAATCCTGGGATGGAAAGAAGGAATCTAACGGCTCACACAAAAGCATTATTGATTTATATAACGACTTCTTCGAGAAGATCTGTTCTGGCAAATTTCCTCGTGGGATTCGTATGCGCTATGACTGGGCTTGGTGTGCTTGCACCTGGTCTGCATTAGCGGCAGCTCTCCGATATGAGAGTATTATGCCTATGGAAATTTCCTGTTATTACCTCATCGAGGCAGCAAAGAAAATTGGATGTTGGCAGGAGAACGATGCTTATGTCCCGAGTCCTGGGGATGGAGTTTTGTATGATTGGCAGGATAACGGAATCGGCGACAACACAGGCAATCCAGATCATGTCGGTACCGTAATCGAGGTACATAAGGAATCCGGTTACATGGTTATTGAAGAGGGTAACTACAGTAATGCGGTTAAGAAGAGAACCTTGTCTATCAATGGAAAATTTATCCGCGGCTTCATCACACCAAAGTACGACGACAATACAGTTTCCGCTCCTGGATTAAGCAAGGGCAAAGATATCAAAACCATCGCTCATGAGGTAATTGTTGGACTGTGGGGAAGAGGTGATAACCGTAAGAAACTGCTTACTGAGTACGGATACAGCTACTCAGAAGTTCAGAACATGGTTAATCAGATTCTGAATGGATCGGCGGTAACCCCGTCCAATACCAAACAGGATCAGAACCAGTCAGTTTCAAAGAAAGTGGTGGCTACCTGTTCTGCCAAGCAGTTTAACAAAACCTATGCTGGTGAATATAAAACAACGGCAGTTCTTTATTGCCGTAATGATGCCGGAACCAATAAGAAAGCTCTTTGTAAAATCCCGGCTGGCACTAAGGTTAAATGCTATGGCTACTACACAATGGCAAACGGAGTTAAGTGGCTGTACATCCAGTTTGTACTCGATGGTGTACAGTATACAGGGCTTCTCATCCAGTGCGTACTTAGCAAAGTAGGAGATTCACATGATCACGTTCAGACAAAAGGGTGATTTTTCTAAGCTGACTCGATTCTTAGAGCGAGCAAAGGAATCGGTTCGTCTCGGTGACCTCGATAAGTATGGTCGAGAGGGCGTAGCCGCCCTTGCGTCTGCAACACCAGTTGATACGGGACGGACGGCAAATTCGTGGCACTACAAGATAGAGCAGAAACAAAGTTCTGTGTCGATCAGCTTTTACAACACAAATATTCAAAATGGAGTCCCTATTGCAGTTATTTTGCAGTACGGACATGCAACAAGAAACGGCGGCTGGGTACAGGGGCGAGACTACATCAATCCTGCTATCCAGCCTATTTTTGACAAAATTGCAGATGCGGCATGGAAGGAGGTTACTAAGCTATGAGTACAACCGTTGATGAACGTGTCGTCGAAATGCGGTTTGATAACAAACAGTTTGAACAGAATATTCAGACCAGTTTATCAAGCCTCGATAAGTTGAAAAAGAGCCTTAACCTCGAAGGGGCAGCAAAAGGCTTAGAAACCGTAAACGATGCCGCAAATAAATGCAGTGGAAATATGTCACCGCTTAGCAATGCAGTTGAGACTGTAAGAGTGCGATTTTCTGCATTGGAAGTAATGGCAATTACCGCTTTACAGAATATTACCAATTCTGCACTTGCTGCTGGAAAAAATCTGGTCTCTGCTTTTATAATCGATCCGATTAAATCTGGTTTCGAGGAGTATGAGACCCAGATAAATGCTGTTCAGACAATTCTTGCGAATACCTCTTCAAAAGGAACTACTCTCGACCAAGTAAATAATGCGTTAGATGAATTAAACCATTATGCAGATATGACCATCTACAATTTTACGGAAATGACCCGTAACATTGGTACGTTCACTGCGGCTGGCGTGGATCTTGGACACATCTGTAGCAGCCATTAAGGGTATTGCAAACCTTGCAGCCGTTTCAGGTTCCAACTCTCAGCAGGCAAGTACCGCTATGTATCAGCTTTCACAGGCATTAGCGGCAGGAACAGTAAAATTGCAGGACTGGAACTCAGTCGTAAACGCTGGTATGGGTGGTCAGGTATTCCAGGATGCACTGAAAGAAACGGCTAAAGTTCATGGAATTGCCATTGATGAGATGATCAAAGATGAGGGCTCATTCAGAGAGACCCTTAGTAAAGGATGGCTTACTTCTGACATCTTGACTGAAACCTTGGCAAAATTTACAGGCGATCTCAACGAAGATCAGCTTCGGACCATGGGGTACACCGATGACCAGATCAAATCCATTATGGAGATGGGTAAAACGGCGAACGATGCGGCAACAAAAGTAAAGACTTTTACTCAGCTGTTCGATACGTTGAAAGAGGCTGCCCAGTCCGGATGGACACAAAGCTGGGAAATTATCGTCGGCAACTTTGAGGAGGCGAAAGAATTACTTACCGAGGTGAGCGATACGTTCAGTGCCGTAATCAACGCTTCTGCCGACGCAAGAAATAAAATGCTTCAGGATTGGAAAGACCTTGGTGGTCGTACCATGATGATTGAAGCAGTAAAGAATGTATTCGAGGGACTGGTTAGCGTTGCCAAGCCGGTTCGGGATGCATTCAACGAAATCTTTCCGCCAATGACTGGAAAACAGTTAGCCGAAATCACAGAGCGTATCCGTGATCTGACAGCAAAATTCAAAATGGGGGAAGAGAGTTCAAAGAATCTGAAGAATACGTTTAAAGGCGTATTTGCAGTGCTTGATATCGTCGGACAAGCTTTCAAAGCTGTTGCCGGTGGTGTCGGCGAATTGATTGGTCTTTTCTTACCGGCTGGAAACGGGAGTGTTATCACTTACTGGAAGTTTCGGTGAGTATCTTGTTAAGCTTGATGAAACGGTAAAGAAGACAGATATCTTTGGCAAAGCAGTTTCGACGGTTGTTGATATCGTAAAGACAGCTATTACGTTTGTTAAAACTGCCGGAGAAAAAGTAAAAGAATTTGGAAAAACTGCCGGGGAGAAGTTTGATTTTCCTGGATTTGAATTATTCCACTCATTCCTTGAACGAGTACATGATCGCATGGCTCAGATTGGTGATGGTGCTGGAAAAATGAAGAGCGGAGTCATCGTTGCTTTCGAGATGATGGGAGAAGCACTTGGAAAAATGTAAATTTCTCAAAGTTATGGAAGCATTGTGGACCGCTGTGAAAGGTAATTGCTGGCGGTATTGCCGATGCAGTCGGGACTATGATGGGAACACTCGCCGAGAAACTCGGGGATGCTGATTTCAGTGGAGTTCTTGATGTCCTTAATAGCATTGCTGTTGGCGGAATTGCTTTATCAATTTCAAAATTCTTAAAGAGTGTAACAGAACCTCTTGAGGGGTTGAATGGCGTTCTTGAAGGAGTAACTGGAATCCTTGACGGCGTTAGAGGCTGCTTTGAGGCATATCAGACAAATCTTAAAGCCGGAACGTTACTTAAAATCGGAGCAGCAATCGCTTTGCTTGCAGGTTCTATCGTTGCAATTTCCCTGATCGATAGTGATAAACTATCAGCTTCTCTTGGAGCTATCACTGTACTCTTTGCTAATTTACTTGGAGCGATGGCAATTTTCAATAAAATTAGTAGCGATACAGGAAAAGTATCTAAAGCATGTACCGCAATGATTGCTATGTCAGTTGCAGTATCCATTTTGGCAGGAGCTTTGAAGAAAGTTTCAGACCTTGATTGGGGCGAACTTGCGAGAGGCTTGGTTGGAATTGCTGGTCTTACGACTATTGTTGTTGCATCATCTAAAGCCATGGCAAGCGGTCAGAAGCAGGTTATGAAAGGCGCTACCAGCTTAATTATATTTGGTGCGGCTATCAAAATTCTGGCTTCAGCATGTAAGGATTTATCGAAATTACAGTGGGATGAACTAGGACGTGGATTGACAGGTGTAGGAGTATTATTTGCTGAGATGGCTGTATTCCTTAGAGTTGCAAAATTCAACGGGAAAATGATTAGCACTGCGGCAGGAATCGTTATTCTGGCAGCAGCAATGAAAGTTTTGGCATCCGCTTGCAAAGACTTTGGTCAGATGGAGTGGAGCGAGATCGGAAAAGGATTGGCTGGAATCGGTGGATTACTTGCCGAACTTGCTGTCTTTACGAATTTGGCTGGAAATGCGAAGCATGTGATGTCCACTGGTGTAGCTCTAATCGCTATTGGTGCCGCAATGAAAATCTTTGCTTCCGCTGTAAAAGATTTCGGTCAGTTACAGTGGGATGAAATTGGCAGAGGTCTTAACTGCCATGGGCGGTACACTTGCAGAAGTGGCTATTGCCGTTAATCTGATGCCGAAGAACATGATCGGTATTGGAACTGGGCTTGTTATCGTCGGTGCGGCACTTGAAATCATTGCAAACTGTATGAGTAAATTCGGAGGTATGCAGTGGGAAGAAATCGGTAGAGGTCTTACTGTCATGGGCGGGGCTTTAGCTGAGTTGGCTATCAGTCTCAATTTCATGAAAGGTACGCTTGGCGGATCGGCAGCATTATTGGTTGCGTCTGGAGCCTTAGCTGTTCTTGCACCGGTACTCAGTATTTTAGGAGCATTATCGTGGGAAGCCATTGCAAAAGGGCTTATTTCCTATTGCCGGAGCATTCACGATTATCGGAGTAGCGGGTGCGGTTCTTACACCATTGGTTCCGACTATTCTCGCATTATCTGGAGCATTTGCGTTAATTGGTGTTGGGGTACTTACAATCGGAGCAGGTTTACTTGCGGCCGGCACAGGACTTTCTTCACTCGCGATCGGATTCACAGCGCTGGCAACTGCCGGTGCCGCTGGAGCAACAGCAATCGTAGCAGCACTGACGGTTATCGTTACTGGTATCGCTGGCTTAATTCCGGCTGTCCTTACAAAAGTTGGAGAAGGGCTCGTTGCAATCTGCAAAGTTATTGCTGCCGGAGCACCAGCCATTGGCGAAGCTGTAAAGGCAGTTGTTTTAACGCTGATCGATGTTCTCGTATCCTGCGTACCGCAGCTGGCAGACGGGGCTTTACAATTAGTAGTCGGTGTATTAGCCGCTTTGGTCACTTATACACCTCAAATCGTAGATCTAGCCTTCAAGTTCCTTATTGGAATTTTAGAGGGTATTGCTAGTAATCTGCCATCACTGATTAAAGCTGGAATTGATGTACTCGTAGCATTTTTCGCTGGAATCGTCGATGCGCTGAGTGGAATTGATACTGGGGCTTTACTGAAAGGAATAGCCGGAATCGGTCTGTTATCGGCTATTATGCTTGCTCTTAGTGCAACCGCAGCACTTGTTCCTGGAGCAATGGTTGGAATTCTTGGAATGGGGGCAGTTGTCGCTGAGATGGCATTAGTGCTTGCAGCTGTCGGCCTCTTGTCGAAACTTCCAGGACTTTCTTGGCTCATCGGAGAAGGTGGAAAGCTTTTACAGGGTATCGGAACGGCAATCGGTCAGTTCGTTGGCGGAATTGTCGGTGGATTTATGAGCGGTGTGTCGAGTCAGTTCCCACAGATTGGAGCTGATTTATCTGCTTTTATGAATAATGTTCAGCCGTTCTTACAGGGAGCAAGTCAGATTCAGCCATCTATGATGGACGGAGTAAAGGCATTAGCCGAGACAGTGCTTATTCTGACGGCGGCTAATATTTTACAGGGATTGACTTCTTGGCTTACAGGAGGATCATCTTTATCTAAGTTCGGAGAGGAACTTGTACCGTTTGGCGAAGCTATGCGAGATTTCTCGCTGGCTATTGGAAATATGGACGGAGAAATCGTGGCAAACGCAGCGACGGCTGGTAAAGCATTAGCTGAAATGGCAGCCACAATTCCAAATACAGGCGGATTAGTGTCGTTCTTCGCAGGAGAAAATGACATGACCGCCTTTGGAAAGCAGCTTGTACCGTTCGGTGAAGCTATGAAACAGTTCGGAGACGCAATTACCGGACTTGATGCAAACGCAGTCACTGAGGCAGCAATCGCCGGTAAGGCAATGGCAGAGATGGCAACAACCATTCCGAATTCGGGTGGTGTTGTAGGATTCTTTGCTGGCGAAAACGATATGGGCGAGTTCGGAAAACAGCTCGTACCATTCGGCGAAGCCATGAAAGCATTTGGCGATGCAGTTCGTGGACTGGAAGCCGATGCAATCGTCAATTCTGCAACGGCAGGTAAGGCTTTGGTCGAACTTGCGGATACAGTTCCGAATACCGGTGGCGTCGTGGCATTCTTTACCGGAAACAACGATGTTGATACTTTCGGCGAAAAGCTTGTACCATTTGGTGAGGCTATGAAGGCATATTCCGAAGCTATTATGGGCATGGATTCTGCGGCTATTACGAATTCGGCAACAGCTGGTAAAGCTCTTGTAGAACTTGCCAATACAATCCCGAATACCGGAGGACTTGTAAGCTGGTTTACTGGCGACAACGATCTTGGCGGTTTCGGTGACAGTCTGGTTCAGTTCGGAAGTGGAATTAAGAGTTATTCGGATTCTATTTCTGGAATTGATACCGGAATCATGTCGAGCGTAATCACACAGGTAAATCGCCTTGTTGAGATGGCTAAGGGAATGGCTGAGTTGGATACGAGTGGTATGAGCGGTTTCAGTACAGCGCTTACACAGCTTGGAAATAACGGAATCGACAGCTTTATTAACGCATTTACAGATGCGAGCGGAAGAGTGACATCAGCCGCAACATCTATGCTGACAACATTCATCAATGCGGCTAATGCGCAAAAGAGCAATATGACATCTACGTTTACGACCATGATGCAGGCTGTACTTACGACCCTTACAAACTATCAAACCCAGTTCAATACGGCAGGCTCTACGTTGATGACGAAATTCATCACCGGAATCAAATCTCAGGACGGAAATACCAAAACTGCCATTACCAATATAATTAGCGGTTGTGTTACTGCTATCAACAACAAGCAAACCCAGTTCAATACAGCAGGTGCGAACCTCATGATCAAACTCATTGCCGGAATCAAATCGAAAGATTACGAAACTAGAAATGCGTTTGTAAACATCTTAAGTTCATGCCTTACAGCTATTGCGAACAAGTATCCGGAATTTCAAAATGCAGGAATGCAGTGCATGATTAAGTTCATTGCTGGCATTAAGGAAAAAGCCGAAGAAGTAAAAACTGCCTTCACCGGGAATCTTAATGCTTCTGTAACGGCTATCCGGGACTACTATGATCAGTTTAAACAGGCTGGTGCTTACCTAGTAGAGGGCTTTGCTGATGGAATCAGTGAGAACACATATCGCGCAGAAGCGAAAGCCAGAGCAATGGCAAGGGCTGCGGCAGAAGCAGCAGAAGACGAATTGGACGAGCATTCACCTTCCAGAGTCGGATACCACATCGGTGATTTCTTTGGATTGGGATTCGTCAATGCAATCGGAACCTATGCAGTAAAGGCATACAACGCAAGTGCTGACATGGCTAAATCAGCAAAAACAGGACTTGGAAATGCAATCGCAAAGGTAAAGGATATGATTGACAACGGCGTTGATACTCAGCCTACGATTCGACCGATTCTGGATCTGTCAGACGTTGAGGAGAAGAGCCATCGTCTGAATACGCTGTTCAGCAGATCACAGGCGTTGACTGTCAGCACAGGAATTGCAGCATCTCGTGGACAGAATCTTCAAAATGAAGATGCCAGTCCGAATACAGGAAACTCTTATAAATTTATACAGAATAACTATTCGCCTAAGGCACTGTCGAGAACAGAGATTTATCGGCAGACGAAGAATCAGTTCTCGGCGATGGAAAGGATGGTGGAAACTTGATTCGAGCAGTCACGTTTACAAACTATCTTGGCGATAGTATCCGACTTGATTTGGCGAGACCTGAGGAATCCGGTTTCATCATCAAGTCTGTAACTGGCTTGGGGGCGGGAAAAGCGAACATCAATACGACAGAAATCGCTACAAACGATGGAAGCCTGTTCAATTCTTCAAGGATGCCGAGCCGAAACATTGTTATTTCTCTTGCGTATATGTGGAAGGATTCCATCGAAGACGTAAGACAGCTTTCATACAAGTATTTTCCTATTAAAAAGAAACTCACAATGCTTATCGAAACCGATAACAGGCAGGCGGAGATTGAAGGGTACGTCGAATCAAATGACCCAACAATCTTCAGTAAAGATGAGGGTTCGGATATCTCAATCGTGTGTCCGAATCCTTTCTTTTATTCTGCTGGAAAAGACGGAATCAACACGACTATCTTCTATGGCGTAGAGGCACTGTTTGAGTTTCCTTTCAGTAACGAATCGCTTCAGGATCCGTTGCTGGAAATGGGAGAAATCAAAAATGAAACAGAGCAGGTGGTTGTGTATAATGGCGACGCTGAAATTGGAGTGACTATTACGATTCATGCAATCGGTGAAGCCAGCAATATCACAATCTATAATACCGGTACTCGTGAAGTAATGCGGATCGATACAGATAAATTGGAGAAATTCACTGGCTCTGGAATTATAGCAGGTGACGAAATTATCATCTGCACTGTAAAAGGAAACAAGTCGATTACGCTTCTTAGGAACGGAAAGACTACAAACATCTTGAACTGCTTGGATAAAAATGCAGATTGGTTCCAGCTTGCGAAGGGCGACAACATCTTTGCCTATACAGCTGAGTACGGAAGTACAAATTTACAGTTTAAGATTGAGAACCGTATTGTTTACGAGGGGGTATAAGCACTATGGATGTGACGATTTTAAACACTGACCTGGATGCTGTCTCCTATCGTGGATACGTACGAGTCGTTCATCTGGACGGATCGGTATTATGCTTACGGCGACTTTGAACTCTATGAAGCAATGCGAGATGGTCTTTTTGATCATATCAAACAGGACTACTATTTGCAGAGCAAGGAATCTGAGCATGTGATGATCGTAGAAAAAATCCAGATTACTTCCGATACCGAAGACGGTAACCATGTAACGGTTACTGGACGCTCATTAGAATCTATTCTCGATAGGCGAATCGTCTGGGGACAGAAGCTATTAAGCGGAAATCTTCAAAATGGAATTAAAAACATTGCTCAACGAGAATGTAATTTCTCCGTCAGACAGTAATCGAAAAATTCCAAACTTTATTTTCAAAGAATCAACCGACTCAGCAATTACAAAGTTGAAACTGGAAGCTCAGTATACAGGCGATAATCTGTACGATGTTATTCAGAAAATTTGCGAGGAGCAGGGTATCGGTTTCAAGATTACGCTGAACGATAAAAAGCAGTTCGTCTTTGAGCTGTATGCCGGTTTCGACAGATCATACGATCAGACAGAGAATCCATACGTTATATTCTCTCCGAAATTTGAGAATATCATCAACAGTAACTATATCGAATCTAAAGCTTCGTTGAAAACCGTGACTTGGTCGGTGGAGAAGGCGAGGGTGCTGGTCGAAGATACACTACAGTTGGCGGCGGTTCTGGTTTGAATCGTAGGGAACTGTTTACGGATGCTCGTGATGTCTCTTCGAATGTTGGAAGTGATGACGCATTGACCGATGCCGAGTATATGGCTCAGTTGCAGCAAAGAGGAAAAGAAAAACTTGCAGAAAATGTGAGCATTACCTCGTTTGAGGGAGAAACAGAAACAACTATCATGTTCCAGTATGGAAAAGATTTCTTTAACGGGGACATTGTACAGATTGCGAACGAATACGGGCACGAGACAAAAGCTCGTATTCTTGAAATTGTTCGCTCAGAAGATAAGGACGGCTATTCCGTCTATCCGACTTTTAAGACTATAGAACAGGAAGGAGCGTGATGAAGAAGTGAGTGTAACATTTGGATTTTATAATTCAAAAGAAGGAGATCGGCGCTACGATGCTATTCAGATGTCCAGCATTTTCGATGGAATTATTCAGGACGGAATCTTGCAGCATGTCGGAACTGCAATGGTTGTAAAAGAATCGGAAGCAATGATTATCAATGTTGGTGTCGGACGAGCCTGGTTCAATCACACTTGGACACTGAATGACGCTCTGTTACCGTTAGTAGTTCCACAGTCCGAGATTCTGCTGAACCGATATGATGCAGTTGTACTTGAAGTGGATTCGAGAGAGGCCGTCAGAGCAAATGATATTAAGATCATTAAAGGAACCCCAGCATCGAATCCAACGAAACCTACGATGGTGAAGACAAATGATCGCTGGCAATATCCGCTGGCGTATATTTATGTCGGCGCCGGAGTTACTTCTATTCGACAGGCAAACATCACGAACTGTGTTGGAACTTCAGAGTGTCCATTCGTAACGGCTCCATTGGACAAGGTTGAAATCGATGATTTGATTGCCCAATGGCAGGACCAGTGGAAAGAGTTCTACGAAAAGCAGACTACTGATATGGAAGAAACAAATAAGTTTTGGAAAGAGCAGTGGTCTACCTGGTTCCTGGCACAGACCGAGGAGATTCAGTCAGCATATTTGGCATGGGAAGCTCAGTGGAACCTTTGGTACTCGGAGCACACAGCAGATATGGAAGCCACAAGTACCTATTGGAAAGAAAAATGGGAGTCGTGGTTCAACGAATACACAAGCACCAATACTGCTGAAATGGCTGACTGGAAACAGAAATCAGAAACAGAATTTCGTGATTGGTTTGAGCAGTTACAGGCACTGCTGGACAGCAATACGGCGGCAAGCCTTGCTAAGAAGCTGCTGGAATTACAGAAGCAGGTAGATATTCTTAATCAGTTCAGTTCCAACCTTGAAAACGAATACACGGTATATCAGAAGCTTTACGACAATGGATACCGTACTTATGGAGACGTGCTCGATTCTTCGGATGCATCCATTACTGACAGCAATTTGGATACGGTCATTGGACGTACATATTCCAGTGATCTTCTCCGTGACAGCAATGGTGATGTTATTGAAGGTCGGGCTATTTTTGTCATCAAATAAAGGAGGATTCATTAAATGAAAATCACAGACTACGAAAAGGTCCAGTCATTAGCAGCAAGTAATATTTTTCTGCTTGACGGACCTAACGGGAACAAAGACCATCGCGGCAGATGCTTTAGCAAAGGAGTTAATTGGTCTTTTAAGTTCCAAAGATTTTATCGGAGGAGTAAATCTTTCCGAGCTTACCCAGATTAAAGAACTGGTATCCGGGTACAAATTACTATCGGGACTATGGATGGAAACAAGGCTATCGCCGCTGAAGATGCACTCTTTGCTATGCTGGACAGCTTTGCTCCAGTGGAGCTTCGCCGGGTACTCTTCAGAGGCAAGAATCTTGGTACAGCGCTGACCGCAGTACAGAAAGCCGCCATTAAGGATGGTTCTTTTAAAGGAATGTTCCTTGGTGATTACTGGGGTTATCGGAGGTCGTATCTGGCGTATCGTCGATATGGACTACTGGTACAACTGCGGTGACACTGCATTTACCAGCCATCATCTTGTAATCATGCCGGATGAAGCGCTTTACAATGCACAGATGAATACTACCAATGTTACAACCGGTGGATATGTGGGCTCTGCGATGTACAAGAGTAACTTGGCAAACGCCAAAACAATCGTCAATGCGGCTTTCCAGGGGTTCTGTTCTTACCTCACAGAGAATACCTGTGCAATGCAGTTGCAAACGGAAGACCGTCCGGTGGAGCATGGTTTGATTCCAGTATTGAGCTCCCGAACGAACCTATGATGTATGGGCATCTTCATTTTAGTCCGGCTTCTGACGGTTCTACTGTTCCGAATATCTACACAATCAGCAAGACTCAGCTGGCGTTGTTCATGGTGTGCCCTAAATTCATCGTAAACAGATCTTACAACCAGTGGTTAAGAGACGTCGCTTCTTCGACTGACTTTGCCATTGTGGCCAACAATGGCGGTTCGTACTGCCTCCTCGCTTCGGACTCTTATGGGGTTCGTCCGGTCTTCCCGGTTGGTTAATTAAAATCGCGGGGCCTTGTGCCCCGTTTATATTTTTGAAAGGAGCTTTCTAACCATGGAAGAAAAAATCTATAAAATTACCCTCGGTGATGGAACTGAGATTTCCAATCTTAAGTTGAACGGAAACAATTTCATTTCCACAGAAAAGATCGAGGAATCCGTATTTGCAGATAACTGCTCTCCGGTTACTATCAGCGACGGAACAACCGAGACCGTTCATCCAAATATGGAACTGGTTCAGATCGTTGAGCAGGTTCCCGGGGAATACTGGTTTGTCCTTAGAGATATTTCTGAGGAGGAATTTGCCAGAACCAAAATGCAGTCTGACATCGCCTACATTGCAATGATGTCCAATGTAGAGCTTTAAGAAGGGAGGATCACCATGGAACATAGCAAGAATTACAGTAAAGTAAAGCTTTGGTACAGCATGAAAATGTGGAATGAGACCAGAGTTCGTAATGCAGTGAAGATGGGCTGGATCACCAAAGAGGAGTTCGCTGAGATCACTGGTAAAGATTACGAATGAGCGTTCTGTTAGGCGACAGGAAAAGAGTCAAAATTCGAAGCGATTACGTACTCGATCGAGTTGCATGATATGCTGATACTCCTTATGCAAAGGGGGATGTGGACAGCTTTGTTCGGAAGAAGTATGCGTATGGAGAAATTTCGGAAGAAAACTTTGCTAAGTACATGGAACTGATGCGGAGTTTCAAATCGAAAGTAAATCAGTGTGCTTCCCTTAATAACGAGCAATGTTAGAGCGGCAAATACCATTTACCCACGGTCAATGCACGAGTACGAGACCAGGAGAGATTACCAGAATGCGGCCATTGTAAATTGCGAGCAGCTCATCAATGAGTTACAGCGGGTTGTTGAAATATTTGATGTAGATCTGAATTTATACAACCGGTATGTTAAAGCTATCGACCGAGAAATCGGATTGATAAAAAGGTGGCGTCAAAGAGACATGGCGATTAAGTCGCGGTTAGAAAAAGGGTAACATCTAAAAAATTGCGTCGTTTCTTCGGCTAACTTTGCCAATGTGAACAACAATGGCAATACGAACTACAACAACGCTTCGAACTCTAATGGAGTTCGTCCGGATTCTTCGATTAACCAACGAAGAAGGAGATGCTATCCGTTCCGCAAGGATAAATAATAAAGCCTAATACAATTTACTACGGTAAGTATTGTTATAACGGTGAATAGGTTATGAACTACGAGGAGATTGTCTGTGACGCTAATAACTTGTATAGGGCTTATAAGGTCTCTGTGAAAAGCAGCAAGTGGAAAGAATCGACGCAAAAATTCATGATGAATTTCCTGCGGTATATATTTGAAATCCAAGACGATCTAATAAATCGGACACTTCAAAATGGACCGACACAGGAATTCGAGCTGCACGAAAGAGGCCGAATAAGACCTATTACAAGCATTCAAATCCGCGATCGCATTGTCCGACATTCTCTGTGCGATGAGGTTTTACTTCCAGAAGTTAGAAAACATATCATTTATGATAACTGCGCATCTATCAAGGGGCGCGGAATTTCACAACAGAGAAAACGATTCGAAATCCATCTCCACAAATACTACCAATTATACGGAAATGACGGTTATATTCTATTCGGTGACTTTTCAAAGTTCTATGACAATATTATCCATGAGATTGCTAAACGAGAATTGTTGAAGCTGTTCAATGACGATGAGTTTATTGACTGGCTTTTAACGTTGATATTTAAGGGTTTCCAGATCGATGTTTCGTATATGTCTGACGAGGAATACGAGACCTGTATGATCGATACTTTCAATAAACTGGAGTATCGGAATATTCCAAAAGAGAAGCTCACTGGCGAAAAGTGGATGGAGAAGTCCGTCAATATTGGGGATCAACTTTCACAAGTCATTGGAATTTATTATCCATATCCGATTGACAATTACGTCAAGTATGTGCGTCAGCAGAAATTTTATGGAAGGTATATGGACGATTGGTACATCATGAATCCAAGTAAAGAAGAGCTTGAAAACTTGCTCGAAAACGTCTGTAAAATAGCAGCCGAACTTGGAATCCATATCAATCGTAAGAAAACCAGAATCGTTAAGATTTCGAGCAAATACAAATTCCTTGCAAATCAAGTACACACTTACGGATACAGGTAAAGTCATCAAACGAATAAACCCGGATCGAGTTACCGCAATGCGTAGAAAACTCAAGAAACTTGCCGTTAAGGTTGAAAATGAAGAAGCGGATTACGACAATGTCGAAAATATGTTTCGCGGTTGGATGGGAGGACATTATAAACTCTTATCCAGAGAACAACGAAAGAATTTAATACAGCTTTACGAAGACCTATTTAGTAAGGAAATCACAATAGTCAACAAGAAGCTGATTGTTTCTGATAGGTCTGCATGATTGCACATAAAGAAGGAGGAAAACGATGGAACCATGGTTTCAGGTTGTACTTACGATCTTTAGCTCAGTTCTTGCATCTTCTGGGCTGTGGGCCTATTTGCAAAAGAAAAGCGAGCAAAAAGATGTAAAAACAGAGATGCTTATTGGATTGGCACATGACAGGATCATGTATCTTGGAATGTCGTATATTGACCGTGGGTGTGTAACCCAGGATGAATATGAGAATCTGAGAGTGTATCTCTATGAACCCTACGAACGTATGGGCGGGAATGGTTCAGCAAAGCGAATTATGCAGGAGGTGGACAAACTCCCGATTCATAAATTTATAGAGAAGGAGGAAGAGCACAATGAGCATGAGTAACAAGACATACGACATCCTTAAGTGGATTGCTATGTATCTGCTTCCGGCTGCTGGTACATTATATTTTGCACTGGCTGGAATCTGGGGTCTCCCGTATGGAGAGCAGGTGGTCGGAACCATCACTGCGGTTGATACTTTCCTTGGTGTTATCCTTGGAATCAGTACATCCCAGTACAACAAGACTGCTGATAAAGAAAAATAATGAAAGTGTCATGGAGGACTAAACATTATGGCAAATATGAATGTAAACAAAGTCATTTACGGGGGGGATGTCCTTATCGATCTTACTGGCGATTCCGTCAGTGCAGATAAGGTCCTCAAAGGTATTACTGCTCATGATAAGAGTGGTGCAAAGATCACGGGTACCTGTACATTCGACAGCGATACTTCCGAAGATACTGCGGCTGTCGCTGAGATTCTCGTAGGAAAGACTGCGCACGCCCGTGGAAGTAAGCTTACAGGTACTATGAAGAACAACGGCGCTGTCAAGGGTATCATCTCAACTGTGGCTGGAGAATATACAGTACCGCAAGGCTATCATGATGGCTCTGGTAAGGTGTCTATTGACGCCACCGAACAGGCAAAGCTTATTGCTACTAACATTCGTGAGGGTGTGACGATTCTTGGCGTTGAGGGTGCCATGTCTGGTTCTGAGGATATGAAGCCACAGAGCAAGGAAGTAACACCGTCCAAAGAAGCTCAGACGATCATGCCCGATGAAGAGTACAACTGCTTATCTCAGGTTACAGTTAAGGCAATCCCATATGTAGAAACCGATAACTCTGCCGGAGGAAAGACTGTTACAATCGGATAAGGAGGTTTTGTCAAATGGCTGCGAATAAAGTCGTATTCGGCAATAAAGTTTTGATCGACCTTACCGGCGATACTGTTACGGAAGAAGCTTTGCTAAAGGGCTATACAGCACACAAAGCAGATGGTACAATTATTACCGGAACGGCTTTCGCAGGATATCCTAATGAGTTCGTGTTCTTAGACAACATCCAGGACTCAAGTGGAAACCCAATCAAAGACAGTTCCGGTAAACAATTCAGGGACAAACCATCTATCGCAAAGCTCGCAACTCGGTTCTTTTGGATTCTACGGGCGATGTGATTGAAGACGGTTTTGAACAGTAGATAGAGGTGGTTAAGTTTGTGTGGGTGTCGTTTATTTCTCGATTATTCCTACATTTGAACCCTCTA
>SCPP01000150.1_pt1 | contig 50638 bp, 67 predicted proteins | sample 6106811 | NCBI WGS metagenome assembly SCPP01 (sample SAMN10720449, study PRJNA508395) | human gut metagenome | isolation source: Participant 2 stool, 15 month | host: Homo sapiens | collected 2018
TAGCAGCTGGAAACGGCTGGTAATACCGCATAAGCGCACAATGTTGCATGACATGGTGTGAAAAACTCCGGTGGTATAAGATGGACCCGCGTCTGATTAGCTAGTTGGTGAGATAACAGCCCACCAAGGCGACGATCAGTAGCCGACCTGAGAGGGTGACCGGCCACATTGGGACTGAGACACGGCCCAGACTCCTACGGGAGGCAGCAGTGGGGAATATTGCACAATGGAGGAAACTCTGATGCAGCGACGCCGCGTGAGTGAAGAAGTAATTCGTTATGTAAAGCTCTATCAGCAGGGAAGATAGTGACGGTACCTGACTAAGAAGCTCCGGCTAAATACGTGCCAGCAGCCGCGGTAATACGTATGGAGCAAGCGTTATCCGGATTTACTGGGTGTAAAAGTGTAGGTGGCCATGCAAGTCAGAAGTGAAAATCCGGGCTCAACCCCGGAACTGCTTTTGAAACTGTAAGGCTGGAGTGCAGGAGGGGTGAGTGGAATTCCTAGTGTAGCGGTGAAATGCGTAGATATTAGGAGGAACACCAGTGGCGAAGGCGGCTCACTGGACTGTAACTGACACTGAGGCACGAAAGCGTGGGAGCAAACAGGATTAGATACTGGTAGTCCACGCCGTAAACGATGAATACTAGGTGTCGGTACATAAGGGCTTCGGTGCCGCAGCAAACGCAATAAGTATTCCACCTGGGGAGTACGTTCGCAAGAATGAAACTCAAAGGAATTGACGGGGACCCGCACAAGCGGTGGAGCATGTGGTTTAATTCGAAGCAACGCGAAGAACCTTACCAAGTCTTGACATCCCACTGACCGGACAGTAATGTGTCCTTTCCTTCGGGACAGTGGTGACAGGTGGTGCATGGTTGTCGTCAGCTCGTGTCGTGAGATGTTGGGTTAAGTCCCGCAACGAGCGCAACCCCTATCTTTAGTAGCCAGCATATAAGGTGGGCACTCTAGAGAGACTGCCAGGGATAACCTGGAGGAAGGTGGGGATGACGTCAAATCATCATGCCTTATGACTTGGGCTACACACGTGCTACAATGGCGTAAACAAAGTGAAGCGAAGTCGTGAGGCCAAGCAAATCCCAAAAATAACGTCTCAGTTCGGTTGTAGTCTGCAACTCGACTACATGAAGCTGGAATCGCTAGTAATCGCAGATCAGAATGCTGCGGTGAATACGTTCCCGGGTCTTGTACACACCGCCCGTCACACCATGGGAGTCGAAAATGCCCGAAGTCGGTGACCTAACGTAAGAAGGAGCCGCCGAAGGCAGGTTTGATAACTGGGGTGAAGTCGTAACAAGGTAGCCGTATCGGAAGGTGCGGCTGGATCACCTCCTTTCTAAGGAAGAAAAAGTAAAGGTTTTTCTATTGAGTCATCAAGGATGACTGCTGTGACAGAGTCAGCGAAATGTCTGCTGACGAACGCCGACCGTCGAGCGAAGCGAAGATAAAACAAGAAGTCCAGACATGAAGCTTCTGAACGATACGCTTAGGGACACACCTACACATCCCGAACACGATGGTTAAGCCTTAAGCGGCCGAAGATACTATGCTGGAGACGGTATGGAAAAATAGGTGGCTGCCAGATTTGATTAAAAAACTTTATCGGGTTTTTAATTAAAAAATCACTAGAAAGCGAAAGCTTTCCGGTGTTTATATATAAAAGCTTGATTAGCGATGAGATAGCAGGAAAAGTTCCTACTACCTGATGACTGGTCAAACTAGTCAGAGTGTGAGAATACTCACATGATAATTGTTCTTTGAAAACTGCATATTAAAATATCTTATAAAACATTGTTTTAAATAATGTTTAGACATCCGAGGTGCGACATAAACTTAAAGTAAATGTCAAACCAAGAAACAAACCAGGTTGAGAAATCAACCAAAACCGAATGGTGTAACGCTATACATCATTAACAGGTTAAGCTATAAAGAGCACAGGGTGGATGCCTAGGCACTGAGAGCCGATGAAAGACGTGATAAGCTGCGATAAGCTGCGGTAAGGAGCAAATATCCATTGACCCGCAGATTTCTGAATGGGGAAACCTACGCAAGAAGACCTTGCGTACTCATGAATACATAGTGTATGAGAGGGAACCGGGAACTGAAACATCTAAGTACCCGGAGGAAGAGAAAGAAAATTCATCGATTTCCTGAGTAGCGGCGAGCGAAAGGGAAAGAGCCCAAACCAGAGGATTTATCCTCTGGGGTTAGGACTGCATAATTGATCTGCAATTGATAGGAGAACGGACTGGGAAGTCCGGCCGGAGAGAGTGAAAGCCTCGTATCCGAAATCGAAAGCAGCAAGGCAGGATCCAGAGTACCACGAGACACGAAACCTTGTGGGAATGAGCGGAGACCACTCCGTAAGGCTAAATACTACTCAGTGACCGATAGCGCATAGTACTGTGAAGGAAAGGTGAAAAGGACCCCGGGAGGGGAGTGAAAGAGAACCTGAAACCCTGTGTTTACAAGCTGTCGAAGCACGAAAGTGCGACGGCGTACTTTTTGTAGAACGGTCCGGCGAGTTATGATGAGTGGTAAGGTTAAGGACTTAAGGTCCGGAGCCGAAGCGAAAGCGAGTGTTAAAAGCACGGTTGAATCGCTTATCATAGACCCGAAACCGGGTGATCTATCCATGTCCAGGTTGAAGCTGCCGTAAGAGGTAGTGGAGGACCGAACACACATCCGTTGAAAAGGGTGGTGATGAGGTGTGGATAGGGGAGAAATTCCAATCGAACCCGGAGATAGCTGGTTCTCCTCGAAATAGCTTTAGGGCTAGCCTCTGGTTAGTCTGCCGCAGGTAGAGCACTGAATTTCCTAGGGGGCGTCAAAGCCTACCGAAGAATATCAAACTGCGAATGGCGGACAGATGATGCCAGGGAGTCAGACTGCACGAGATAAGTTGGGTGGTCAAAAGGGAAAGAGCCCAGACCAACAGCTAAGGCCCCAAAATGTGTGTTAAGTGGAAAAGGATGTGGGATTTCGAAGACAACTAGGATGTTGGCTCAGAAGCAGCCACATTCATTAAAAGAGTGCGTAATAGCTCACTAGTCGAGAGGTCCTGCGCCGAAAATGTCCGGGGCTAAAACACAACACCGAAGCTTAGGAATTCTAATGAATTGGTAGAGGAGCATTGAAGACGGAACGAAGCCATACCGTAAGGAATGGTGGACTGTCTTGAAGAGAGAATGCCGGAATGAGTAGCGAGATTGAAGTGAGAATCTTCAAGGCCGAATATCTAAGGTTTCCAGGGTAAAGCTGATCTGCCCTGGGTAAGTCGGGGCCTAAGGCAAGGTCGAAAGACGTAGTCGATGGATAACAGGTTGAAATTCCTGTACTGCATCAAATCAGAAATGTGGGGACACATGAGGGAAGCATGAGCCGGAAAAGGAAAATCCGGTACAAGCGCAGCAGAGGACAGACAGGCAAAACCGTCTGTCAACTCGAGGGCGTGATGTGGAGCGAACTAAAGTAGCGAAGCATGTGGAGCTTGTGTCGAGAAAAGCCGCTATAGTGTTTGATGTACCCGTACCGTAAACCGACACAGGTGGATGAGGAGAGAATCCTAAGGCCGGCGGGAGAAGCATTGTTAAGGAACTCGGCAAAATGACCCCGTAACTTCGGGAGAAGGGGTGCTCAGAGATGGAGCCGCAGAGAACTTCCAAGCAACTGTTTAGCAAAAACACAGGTCTATGCAAAACCGAAAGGTGAGGTATATGGGCTGACGCCTGCCCGGTGCTGGAAGGTTAAGAGGAGAGGTTAGCCGTAAGGCGAAGCATTGAATTTAAGCCCCAGTAAACGGCGGCCGTAACTATAACGGTCCTAAGGTAGCGAAATTCCTTGTCGGGTAAGTTCCGACCCGCACGAAAGGCGTAATGATTTGGGCACTGTCTCGACAATGCACCCGGTGAAATTGAAATACCAGTGAAGATGCTGGTTACCTGCGCCAGGACGGAAAGACCCCATGGAGCTTTACTCTAGCTTGATACTGGGGTTCGGTATTGCATGTACAGGATAGGTGGGAGACTGAGAAGATGTGTCGCCAGATGCATCAGAGTCGATGTTGGGATACCACCCCTGCAGTACTGGGCTTCTAACCTGCAGCCGTGACCCGGCTGGGGGACAATGTCTGGTGGGGAGTTTGACTGGGGCGGTCGCCTCCGAAAGAGTATCGGAGGCGCTCAAAGGTTCCCTCAGAATGGTTGGAAACCATTCGAAGAGCGCAAAGGCAGAAGGGCTTGACTGCGACACCGACGGGTGGAGCAGGTACGAAAGTAGGACTTAGTGATCCGGTGGTATGAAAGTGGGATTGCCATCGCTCAACGGATAAAAGCTACCCTGGGGATAACAGGCTTATCACTCCCAAGAGTTCACATCGACGGAGTGGTTTGGCACCTCGATGTCGGCTCATCGCATCCTGGGGCTGTAGTAGGTCCCAAGGGTTGGGCTGTTCGCCCATTAAAGCGGTACGCGAGCTGGGTTCAGAACGTCGTGAGACAGTTCGGTCCCTATCCGGCGTGGGCGTAGGATATCTGAGAGGAGCTGTCCTTAGTACGAGAGGACCGGGATGGACTGACCTCTGGTGCACCGGTTGCATTGCCAAATGCATAGCCGGGTAGCCAAGTCGGGACGGATAAACGCTGAAGGCATCTAAGCGTGAAGCCCCCCTCAAGATGAGATATCCCATAACGTCAAGTTAGTAAGACCCCTTGAAGACGACGAGGTAGATAGGCAGAAGGTGGAAGTGTGGTGACATATGGAGCTGATCTGTACTAATAGGTCGAGGGCTTAACCAAGAGAAAAGGTTAAGACGGTTTGGATAGAACAAAGAGAGTTATTCTTAAGAGTAATCGGATGAAAAAGTATTTGCAAAGACAGATACGATATGATATATTTAATGTGCAGTTTTGAAGGAGCAATCCTTTTAAAAGTAAGCTGCTATGTGGCTTACATTTTTTCACATAATGGAAACATTAGTGATAATCCTCGATAGCTCAATGGTAGAGCACTCGGCTGTTAACCGAGTTGTTGTAGGTTCGAGCCCTACTCGGGGAGCTAAGAATAAGTGGCATGCACTTGCCCATGAATTCTTTATTACGGCTCCATGGTCAAGCGGTTAAGACACCACCCTTTCACGGTGGTATCAGGGGTTCAAATCCCCTTGGAGTCATTTATTAATAATAAGGCGACATAGCCAAGTGGTAAGGCGTGGGTCTGCAACACCCTGATCACCAGTTCGAATCTGGTTGTCGCCTCTTAAAGCTTTAATCCGTCAGGGTTAAAAGCTTTAATATATACGATACGTGCAGATGCCAGAAATGGAGATTAATATTATGAAGGTATTAATATTTACAACAAGACAACTATGCTATAACAGTGGATATTATTTTGCACACAGAAGTGGTGAAGAAATTGAAAAACTTGGGATTGAGTGTGAATATTGCGAAATACCTGAGAATGCAATCCCATCAGCAGGAACACAGATTGCACAGCCAGCTATAGAGAATGCAGGAAAAGTGTAGATGAAGAAGCTGAGAAAATGCTGGAGAGTTATATTGGAAAGGAATATCTGGCAATACTAGATTTTTAATTCTAAACTTCCAAGACTCATTCTTGATGATGAATCTTATTATCTTGATAGCATAGATGCTCCTTTTATAATTTTATTCTGGATCACCCACTGTATCATCATTCAACACTTGATTGTAAGTTGAAGAATTATTATGCATTTTCAATAGATGAAAATCACTGTAAATATATACAGAATTTTATCCACATATAAAAGCTGTATATCAGGTTGCGCTAGGTGCAGAAAATGTTATCTCTCTAGAAAATCTGGGAGAAAAAGCATACTTATTATGGGGACATATAGGAATCCCGATATTTATATGAAACAGATATATAATATGAATAAGTATGCAGAAAAAAATATGCTTGTAATGTTAGAAAAGCTTGAAAATGACAATGAAATGACTGTTGAAAATGCACTTAAATGTATAATAAACAATTCAAATATCGAAAAGACAGTTTTCCATTAATTCTTAATAAATATTATCTTGTAGAAATGTATATAAGAAATTATTATAGAAAGAAAATGGTCGACGCTCTTGTCAATACAGGATTTCATATAGATATAGCAGGGAATGGTGGGAAAGTTATGATAAAATTAATAGTCCTAATGTGATATGGAATAAAGCAGTAAGATTTGATAAGTCATATGAATTGATAGCAGGATATAGGGCAATGGCAGATTCATCACCGTTTTTAAGGGTGGAGTGCATGACAGGATATATGCAGGAATGGCTAATAATACTGCAGTTATGACTGATTATAATGATTATAGGAATAGATGTCTGCAAGATATTGTCCTGTTGTATGGTCAAGAATGCAATTATGAGGAAATATGTCAGAAAACTGATAGGATGATGAATAATGATACATTTTATAAAGAAATGACACAGAAAGCATATGAAGAATATATGAATAATTATACATGGAAGTCAGTTGCAAAAGAATTATAAAACATTTTCTTTCTGAATAATAATATGTATGTTATAATTGTAAAAATGTGCAGTATGGAGGGTATAATGAAAGAACTTGGAAAATGCAGGGCTGTGATTGCTTTATTATGTTTTACTGCAACAGTTTTAGTGGTTGCGGGAATAGAACTGAAGCTGTAATCACAGATGGAGAGGATATTACAACAGTAAGTGCTGAATATCCTACATTGGAAGAAAGTCATGAAGATATATTTACATATAAAGATTTGAAAATAGGAAATATTTCTTATCTTATGACAGAATCCCAGGTTATAGCAATTTTAGGAAAACCAAAAGAGGAAACAGAGAATGATGGTGAGAAGATTTATTCTTATAATGAAATGTCGATTGGTTTTGAAAAACTAGATGACAATAACAGACCTAGCGGCAGTGGTGTTTACAAGGTCACACAGGCAGCATCAATAGGAAGTGATGATAAGTTTTCGAGAAATATGCGTGTAGGACAATCAGCAGATGATATTTTAAAATGTATTATAGAGATGCAGATTATCAAAATCATTTGTATATGTCAGAGGACAAAACACTGACTTATGGTAAATTCCTTTATGGTGATTTTACAATAGCAGAGCTTGACAAGGTTAATACAAAAGAAACAGTTGCATATGGACTGGTTAATTATAATGGATATAGTAATCTGGAAACGGCAGATAGCTATAATATTGAATTTACATATGTTGATGGTAAATATAAAGGTGACAGGGCAACGGTTGATGATGATTTTGCCACACTTAATTTTGAAATAGATAACAATGGTAAGATAACAGCAATTTCGTGGTTCTATTATCCGGAACAGAATTGATATGAGGAGGACGATTATGAAGAAATTTGCAAGATGCATATTAATACTAATATTAGTTGCCATACTTAGTGGAGTTGGAGGTTATATATATGAAAATAATACTATGACTCCGATGTATGAATCAGTAGCAAAGCTTTATGTAGTACCAGGTTCACAGAATGAGGCATCTATAAGAGCTAAGAATGGTGGTTTGAATCATGATTTTATGATTATTTTCTCGCAAGGTTGTAATTGAGTCAGCACAGAGATTAGCTGGAACTTCGGAGGATATTTCGGAATATCTCACAGTTTCATCACCTGCTGACAGTAATATTGTTGAACTTAAAGTTGTTAATCCCGACCAGAATACAGCTAAGGCTTATGTTGATGCTGTTGCTAAAACTGCAGTTAAGACAACAACAATAATTCCAGTTGAGTCAATGCAGATTTTGTCTGAAGGAACAAGTGATGGCGTAGCAACAAAACCAGATTTGTATTATTACACAGCTTTAATTATGGGAGCAGCATGCGCAGTATGTGTATTTATTGAAATTGTTGTGTCTTATTCTGTGTGCATTCAAGAAGAAGGAAGACCATAGTGATGATGAATTTGAATATGAAGCCAGATTTGGAAGATATGCATATCCAAGAAGGGAATATATAGAAACTGAGGCAGATTCAACAAACAGAATTGTTTATGATAATAAGAGAAAAGCCAGCTCATGATATTCTGGCAGCATTTGATGATGATGATGACGATGATGAGTATGATGATTCTTTTTATATCATTCATCTGATAATAGTAATGCAAATGTGGCTGAATCAGAAAAACACCAGAAGCTCCTGTTATGGAATCTGAAGAAATTCCTGACAAAGCAGTAAAAGAGGCCGCAGTGACAAAGGAAGAATATAAGCCAGAGCCAGTTGTAGAAGCGGAACCGATACAGGAGGCTGCACCTGTAGTAGAAGAACCTATACTAGAGAAACAGGATGAACCAACATTAGTTGATGAGGAGCCAGCTCAGATTGTAGTTGATACACCAGTAGAAGAAGAACAGCCGGAAGAGGAAGCAGAACCGGTAGAAGAAGAACAGCCGGAAGAGGAAGTGAAACCGGTAGAAGAAGAACAGCCGGAAGAGAAACCGGTAGAAGAAGAACAGCCGGAAGAGGAAGCAGAACCGGTAGAAGAAGAACAGCCGGAAGAGGAAGTGAAACCGGTAGAAGAAGAACAGCCGGAAGAGGAAGTGAAACCGGTAGAAGAAGAACAGCCGGAAGAGGAAGTAAAACCGGAAGAAGAACAGCCGGAAGAGGAAGTGAAACCGGTAGAAGAAGAACAGCCGGAAGAGGAAGTAAAACCGGTAGAAGAAGAACAGCCGGAAGAGGAAGTGAAACCGGTAGAAGAAGAACAACAAGCGGTAGAAGAAGTGGAGCCGGTAAGTAAAATTGTAATTCTAGGAAGAATATATAAGTAATACAGGAGAGGAGGAGAAATATGTTCAGCGTAAATATAGATAAGATTGTCGGAATGACAGATAATGAGAAAAATGTTATGAAGAACTTAGAGAAAATTTAAAGAAAGAGTTGAATGGCGGGAAAGTCCTTGCTATTACAAAGAATGGCATAGGAGCATTTAAAATTGCATATAGTTTTGTATGTGCAGGAGAAAAAGTTCTCTTTATCGATGCTGATATTATGTCTGAGATTTTCCTTGGAAAATACAAACTTGGTAAAAATCTTAAAGGTGTTGCAGATTTTTAAAAACCTTCTCAAATGTATGATTTGATATGTAAGACGAATAATCCTCAGCTTGACATTATATTTACAGGTGTTTTAGATGATGGTGTTATATCTGAAGATGAAGAAGAAATGATGAAACAGTTTATAGATATGTATTCTGATAAATATGACAGAATAGTGTTAAGCTCAGATGTAGACGGAAGAATAGCAAAATATTGTGATGGAACTGTTATCATGTACGAGGAAAGCGAGTTCGGTGAATTATCAGCAGAGAATTATGTTGATGAACTTGAGAACAATAAATGTAATGTGTTAGGTGTGGTAATTAATGAATAATGTTGATAAGTTTATTAAATTAGTGCGTGAATGTGATAATATTGTTTTTTTCGGTGGGGCGGGAGTATCTACAGAGAGTGGGATTCCTGATTTCAGAAGTCCGGACGGATTATATAACCAGAAATACAAATATCCACCAGAAACGATTATCAGTCATTCTTTTTACCAGAGATATTCAGAGGAATTCTATAGATTTTACAAGGATAAAATGCTTTATCCTGACGCAAAGCCTGGAATTACACATCTGGCATTGGCAAAGCTTGAAAAAGAAGGAAAGCTGAAAGCGGTTGTTACACAAAATATTGACGGACTTCATCAGAAAGCTGGAAGCAGCAATGTAATTGAACTGCATGGTTCAGTGCTTAGAAATTATTGTGAAAGATGTCATAAGTTCTATGGTATCGATAAGATAATTAATTCTGAAGGCATTCCAATGTGTGACTGCGGTGGAAGGATAAAACCTGATGTTGTATTGTATGAAGAAGGTCTTGATGATAACAATGTAACAAATGCTGTGAATTGTATAAAACAAGCAGATATGCTTATAGTCGGAGGTACATCTCTTGGTGTGTATCCAGCGGCAGGACTTATAGATTATTATAGGGGAGACAAGCTTGTTCTTATTAATAAGTCAGCAACGCCTTATGACAACAGGGCTGATATTCTTATAAATGCACCACTTGCAGATGTATTTAAGAATTTTATGTGATTAATATATAACGGAGATTGTGAATGGCGGGTATTATTCCATACGAACCTGGTGATATTGTAGAAATGAAAAAAAAGCACCCATGTGGCAGCAGCGAATGGGAAATTCTTAAGGCTGGTGCAGACATTAAAATGAAGTGCATGGGTTGCGGTCATGAAGTTATTATTAAAAGATCACTGGTACAAAAAAATACAAAAAAATTAAAAAAGGCTTGTAATTAACTTCTGGATATGATAAGATTTTGTCTTGTGATATATTTTTAATCCTTGTTCCTTCATTTACATTTATATGTATAAGGATAGAAGGGACCAAAAGACCAGAAGGAGGTGCGACGTAGATGAATAAGTATGAATTAGCATTAGTTGTTAGCGCAAACGTCGAGGATGAAGTAAGAACAGCTACTATCGAGAAGGTTAATGAGTTAATTACTCGTTTCGGTGGTACTATTACAGATCCAGGCACAAGCGAGAAGAAGAAGCTTGCATACGATATCCAGCATATGAGCGAAGGATTCTATAGTTTCATTAAGTTTGAAGCAGAAGCTGCTGCTCCAGCTGAGATTGAAAGTAGAATCCGTATCATGGATAATGTATTAAGATTCTTAATCGTTAAAGACGGAGAGTAATTTTTAATCCCGATTTTTAAAGATGACGTTTGACTTGCAACTCTTTATAGAAGAGGAGATAAAGTATGAACAAAGTTATTTTAATGGGAAGATTGACAAGAGAACCAGATGTAAGATATTCACAGAATGCAGAAGGTTCTATGGCAGTTGCCAGATATACATTGGCTGTAGACAGAAGACGTGGAAGAAACAGTGATAATGAGCAGTCTGCTGATTTCATAAGCTGTGTTGCTTTTGGAAGATCAGGAGAATTCGCTGAGAAGTATCTTCATCAGGGAACTAAGATTGTTGTTACTGGCAGAATCCAGACAGGTAGTTATACTAACAAAGATGGTCAGAGAGTTTATACAACCGATGTAGTTGTTGAAGAACAGGAATTTGCAGAAAGCAAATCCGCAGCAGCAGGTAATGGAGGAGACTCTAATTATGCTGCGTACACACCATCAAGACCAGAACCAAGCCAGGCGGCTGGAGATGGATTTATGGCTATTCCTGACGGAGTAGATGATGAGGGTTTGCCTTTCAACTAAGATAGGAGGTAAAAACCATGCCAGATAAGAAGGCTGAGAGACCAGAGGGTCAGATGAGAAGAAGACCAATGCGTAGAAGAAAGAAAGTTTGCGCATTTTGTGCAGATGCCAACAAGGTATTAGATTATAAGGATGTTGCTACACTTAAGCATTATGTTTCTGAGAGAGGAAAGATTCTTCCAAGAAGAATTACAGGAAACTGTGCAAAGCATCAGAGAGCTCTTACTGTAGCTGTTAAGAGAGCAAGACATGTAGCTCTTCTTCCATATTCAGTAGACTAATATATATTAAGAATACGAGCCGTAGCAGGGAAACCTGCTACGGCTTTTGCGCAGCGATGAGAAGACATGGAAAGTTCCCAGTCGTGCTTGCACGAACTGAGAACTTTCCATGTCTTCGAGGAGCACGACAATGCCAGAACGTTCTGGCATATGAGCTACCCGCAGTAATACGCCAATAATGAACAACGAAGGTCGAAGACCGGGAGTTGTGAATTATCAAGGCTCGGGAGTAGCGAAGCTACGGAGAGACTTGGTACAAAGTATGCCGCAGCAGTGAGCCGTGCAATCCAGAATGTGCTTGCACAAAGTATGCTTGTAGTATATTTGTATACATGATATAATTATTCTAATTCGATTATGGAGATGGGGATTATGCCAGATAATAAAAATGGAAAAAAGCATTTAAATATAGTGGACTTTTAAGGTCTTTTTGCATGGCCTTTGTATATTGGTGCAATTCTGATTATAATATGTACTATTATGTTCTGTGTTAATGTGACAGCAGCGACAGTTGTAAGCATTTTATGGTTATATATCTGCTGGCGTGCGGATTGATGTATTTCTACTTAAGACCAAGAATAATGTATGGAATGGTTGAATTTGCAGCCAATTATTCTCAGGTTCAGAAGCAGCTTTTATATAATCTGAGTGTGCCATACTGCCTTTTGGATAATAATGGAAATGTTATGTGGACTAATAAGGCAATGCAGGACTGCATAGGAATTAAGAAGGATTTCAGAAAGAATATCAATACTGTTCTTCCAGAAGTTACACCAAGTATATTTCCAGATAGTGAGATTGGATTTAAGGAGATACGACTTACATTTCAGGACAGGGATTATAAGGCTGAATTAAAGAATATTGACGCAGATTCTATAGCAGAGGGTGTTGATATAATAGAGAAAAGCATGGATTCTTCAATGTATGTAATGTATCTTTTTGATGAGACTGATATTAATACATATATACAGAAGTTAAAGGATGAAAGATTCGTTGTGGGACTTGTGTATATAGATAATTATGAGGAAGCCCTTGATAGTACTGACGATGTAAGAAGGTCGCTTCTTGCAGGTCTTATTGATAAGAGGGTTAATAAGTATTTTTCTCCGGGTTCAGCAATTGTAAGAAAACTGGAGAAGGATAAATATATTGTTGTTTTCAGATATAATTTCTTAGAGAAGCTTATGCAGGACAGATTCAGCCTGCTTGAAGAGATTAAGAGCATTAAGATTGGTAATGAGATGACTCTTACACTCAGCATGGGTATAGGAACGGGTTCGGCAGAGTATTCTAAGAATTATGATGTGGCTAAGGCAGCGATGGATCTTGCCTTGGACGAGGAGGAACCAGGCGGTAGTCAAGGATGGTGAGAAGATTCTTTATTATGGTGGCAAGAGTCAGCAGATGGAGAAGAATACAAGAGTTAAGGTGCGTGTTAAAGCTCATGCATTAAGACAGATTCTTGATAATAACAGTAATGTGCTTGTTATGGGACATACACTTGCGGATATTGATGCATTTGGTTCAGCTCTGGGTATATATGTTATTGCTAAGAAGCTTGGCAAGGAGGCACATATTGTTCTTGGAGAGGTTACAAGCAGCGTACGGCCTTTTGTGAACAGATTCATAGGCAAGGAAGAGTATCCGGATGATATGTTTATAAAGCCAGAGGATGCGTCTTCCAGAATAAATGCATCAACAGTAGTTATTGTTGTTGATGTTAACAGACCACAGAGAACAGAGTGTCCAGAGCTTCTTGAAAAATGCAAGACAGTTGTTGTATTTGATCACCACAGAAGACAGAGTGACACAATAACAGGAGCAGTTCTTTCGTATGTCGACCCATATGCGTCATCTGCCAGTGAGATGATTACAGAGATGATACAGTATGTTGATGACAATATTAAGCTTAAAGCATTTGAGGCAGATGCACTTTATGCCGGAATTAATATTGATACTGACGGATTTAACAGTAAGTCAGGACCAAGAACTTTTGAGGCAGCAGCATTCTTAAGAAGACATGGTGCAGATGTAACAAGAGTAAGAAAAATGCTTCGAAGTAATATGAATGAATATAAGGAGATTGCAAAGGCTGTAAGCCGTGTGGAGATTTATAAGGACGCATTTGCAATATCAATATTTAATGGCGATGGAATTGACACACCAACTGTTGGCGAGTACAGCCAATGATTTGCTTGATATATCTGGAATCAAGGCGTCTTTGTTATCACTCCTTACGAGGATAAGATATATGTGAGTGCAAGGTCTATAGATGAGGTTAATGTACAGCTTGTTATGGAAAAGCTGGGCGGAGGTGGTCATATGAGTATTGCAGGAGCTCAGCTTACAGATTGTACAATTGATCAGGCAGTTAATAAAATTAAACACTTGATAATATGATTAAGGATGGTGAAATTTAATGGATGTTATTTTATTAGAGGATGTTAAGACATTAGGAAAAAGGGACAGATTGTTAAGATTAATGACGGTTATGCAAGAAATTATGTGCTTCCAAAAAGCTTGGAATTGAGGTAACAGCAAAGAATCTTAATGACCTTAAGTTAGGAAGAGAAAGAAAAGAGGCAGCAGAAGAGCTTGCAGCAGCAAAGGAGCTTGCGGCTAAGATTAAAGAGTGCACAGTTACTGTTTCCATGAAAACAGGCGAAGGTGGAAGAACATTTGGAACTGTTTCAACTAAGGAAGTTGCAGAAGAAGCTAAGAAGCAGTTAGGTCTTGATATTGACAAGAAGAAAATGAAGCTTGATGTGCCAATTAAGGCTTTAGGTAATTACATTATCCAGATAAAGCTTCATAAAGATGTAACAGCTGAGCTGACTGTTAAGGTTGTTGAGAAATAAATATATAAGATACATTTGTAAGAAGGGGAATTACTATGGATGAGTCAGTGGTAACACGGGTGATGCCTAACAGCATTGAAGCTGAGCAGTCTGTTGTTGGTTCAATGATTCTGGACAGACAGGCAATTATAACTGCCGCTGAAATCTTAAGGCAGGATGATTTCTACTACAGGCAGTATGGAACTATGTTCCAGACGATGGTAGACATGAATAACGAGGGAAAACCTGTAGATATAGTTACTCTGCAGGCAAGATTGAAGGAGACAGATGTACCGGCTGAAGTCTATAGTATAGAGTTTGTAAGAGAACTGTTATCATCAGTGCCAACATCGGCTAATATAAGACAGTATGCGGGTATTGTTAAGGAAAAAGCAGTACTCAGGAATATCATAAGAGTTAATGATGATATTGCCAATCAGTGTTATGCGGGCAAGGAAAAGACTGAAGATATACTTGCTGATACTGAAAAGAAGATATTTGAGCTTGTTAAGAATAAGGGTGGAAAGGAATATACACCTATTGATAAGGTTGTTCTTGAGGCACTTGACAGAATATCTGCGGCAGCAAAGACTAAAGGTGCTGTAACAGGTGTTCCTACAGGGTTCAAGGACTTAGATACTTATCTGTCAGGTCTGCAGCCGTCAGATTTTATTCTTGTTGCAGCCAGACCTTCAATGGGTAAGACCGCATTTGTCCTTAATGTTGCTGAAAATGTAGCTATCAAGCAGCAGATTACAACAGTTGTATTCAGCTTGGAGATGTCAAATGTCCAGCTTGTAAATCGTATGTTATCACTTGAATCAACAGTGGATGCGGACAAGATAAGAAAAGGACATCTGGATTCTAATGACTGGGGCAAGCTTATAGAGGGTGCGGACAGCATTGCCAAGTCGAAGCTTATAATTGATGATACGCCGGGTATCTCAATCGCAGAATTACGTAGTAAATGCAGGAAATACAAGATGGAGAATAATCTTGGACTTATTATTATCGATTACCTCCAGCTTATGAGTGGCAGTGGAAGCGGACGTTCGGAGGGCAGACAGCAGGAAGTATCTGACATATCCAGAGCGTTAAAGGCACTTGCGAGAGAGTTAAATGTACCAGTAGTAACACTTTCACAGTTAAGCCGTGCAGTAGAGCAGAGACCAGACCACAGACCTATGCTTTCGGATCTTCGAGAGTCAGGAGCTATCGAGCAGGATGCCGACGTTGTTATGTTCCTTTACAGAGATGATTATTACAATAAGGATACAGAGCAAAGGGTATTGCAGAGATTATTATTGCCAAGCAGCGTAACGGTCCTATTGGAACTGTTAAGATGGCATGGCTGCCGGAACAGACAAGATTTGCAGATCTTTCAAGAGACTTAAGACAGTAATTGAACATGCAAAAAAAAAAACCCCGAATCAGTATTAAACTGGTCCGGGGTTTTATGTAAGTACCGTTCAGGTACATTGAACACCATCTGGTGAACGTTAATCTGTATCTTGTTCAGACTACTGTGGGTTAGGAGCGCCAACTGGACATGTTCCAGCACAAGCACCACAATCAACACAAACATCAGCGTTGATTTCGTAATGAGCAGCACCCTCGCTGATTGCTTCAACAGGACATCCTGCTGCACAAGCACCACAACTGATACAATCATCATTAATTACATATGCCATAGTATATATCCTCCTTAATAATCTCTTTATTAACTGCTTTGGCAGTCGCTTTAGTGATATTATACGATAGCCTTTGATAAAATTCAATATGAATTTTTATCAATAAAATACATTATTGCTGTTAGGTATAACTAACTTGAGATAGAATAGTAAAGCAAAATTAGTGTATTATTGACATTTATCCGGGGCAATATTATAGTAGGTATGTTGAGCGGTACAAAAGTACCGATAATATTAACCTAATAACAGGAGGTCAGTATGACAAGAATTACTAAGGACACTACAATTGGAGAAGCTCTTCAGATAGATGCAGGAATTATACCTATTCTTATGGGAATTGGTATGCATTGTGTTGGATGCCCATCATCAGCAGGCGAGACATTAGAGGAAGCTGCTATGGTTCATGGCATTGATCCAGATATGCTTATTGAGGAGATTCAGAATTATCTTCAGTCTATTGGATAATGGTTAAAATAAGAGGCTGTGGATTTAATGATGAAAACCATTAAATCCACAGCCTCTTATTATATATAACCGGTGATTACAATCTGCGTAATATATGAAGTGCATGTTCAGCAATAATGCACTCGCAATGTTCAGCAAAGAATCCTATATGATTATCAAAACCAGATTCCTTTTGTCCATATTCAGAAAGAATGTTGCATACTTTATTAAAATCTTTAGAATTGCATTTGGTTTTAGAGATGCACAGATAGTATCTTCTGTCAGAAGGATTCTTATATACTGAATTGGCATCTTTGTAAAAGGTATCTATAATACAAGCAGCATTAGTTATATCATCAAGTGAAGAAAATGAAAATACCCGTGATATATTAGCAGATTCCTGTGCTCAGGCTTGTCCGTAGTTCCTTTGTCAGGCTGTTTGGAAGGAGAGGTCTGGGATGCTTTATTGTCAGAATCTTTATTGAAATATTCTTTAACACGGTTAAAGATATTCATAAGTTCATCTTCAGGCAGACCTTCTTCATCTGTGGCAGCACATTCGTCAAGCTCTTCATTGGCTGTTGGCAGTGAGAAATCGGAATAATCATTACCTTCTATTGTTTCAATATCATCAAAATCAAAGTCATCATCATCAGAATCTGACGGTGAGAAACGGGAAAAACGGGTATCAAGTTCTTCAGGATTATCAACCTTTGTGACAATGAGGACAATACACTCAGAAGAGACAGGAATTGCCTCTATCATTAAAGGAGTGTCATCTGCTTCAAAGCCTAATTCATACGATGCCTGCTGCATCATATCACGAAAAAGTTCTTTCGCTTTATCGCTGCCATAGGCAAGCTCGTTGATTTTCAAATGTCTTGAAGCCAGATCGGATTTATTAAGTGTGCATCTGATCTGATTTTCATTAAGTCTTTCTATTTTCATAAGCCACCTCTGACTAAATTTGTTAATTATCGTAAAGATATAATACCCATTTTTTATGGATATGTAAAGGTGGTGTAAGAAAGCAGTAGTAAAATAAATATAAATTTTTTGAAGAAATATATTGAAAATTAAATTATTATAGTGTATTATATATTTAGGAGATGTTTTTCATGTATCGTCGTAAGAGGAGGTGGATAACCGATTTTACGAGAAATATGAAATCATTAGGGAACTATCTTGTTCCAGACATTCTAAAATTTATCTGGTAAGGCATGTTATACTAGATGTATATCGTGTAGCCAAGATATTTTCGGGTAACCAGTATGACGCCGACAGGCTGCTGAAGGAAGCCCATCTTATTAAGAATTTGAAACATCCCCACATTCCTGTAATTTATGATATTGAACAGAATATTGGAGAAGATAATGATAGTATCTGCATTATCGAAGAATATATTGATGGTAAATCTTTGCGGCAATATGTTAATGATGAAACAGGTGCTGGCGGCAATCTGAGTGTTCATGAAATATGCCGTATTGGCATAGAATTGTGTTGTATACTGGAATATCTTCATAGCTTTAATGGTGAAGGAATATTACATATGGATATTAAGCCTGATAATATTATGCTTGATAATTACGGAAAAGTTAAACTTATAGATTTTGACAATGCGATTGCAGGTAATGCCGGAGTGTCAGTTGATAGCGGAAGTCCGTTGTATGCTGCACCGGAACAGTATAGTGGAGAGTATGCTGTGACGCAGTCAGATATATATAGTGTGGGAATGGTAATTCTTTTATGGTCTCACATGGTCATATTAAGACCGATAAGAGCCATAATTTAGCAGGGATACCGAGGCGGTATTCAAGATTGTATCATGTTATTGAAAATCAATTCATCATCAATGGGGACTGCGGTACAGCAGTGTTACATTATTAAAGAATGAGTTGCAGGGGATAATGAGAAGAAGTGGCGGTACAATTGAAAACACTCCTATATAGTACAGGTTGCAGGGGATAAGGCAGGTATAGGAACTACGCATACGGTAATGTGTATGGCACATTTTAAGAAAATGGAATTAGTTGTGTTGTCGTTGACAGGTCTGGAAACAGGCGTGTACTTCCGCCGTTTTAAAAACGGACTTATGGAAGATGGCTCTTATATATATAAGGGCATAAGGATAATTCAGATTATAATGGAGCAATATCGGTGAGTGCGCAGAAAACGGATATTATTCTTGTTGATTCAGGACATAGTATGCGGGAGCTGGAAAATGATAAGGATATTATGGATATTGCTGTTGAGAATTATGCATATATAGAAGTTTGTGTGACTGGAAAGCATATATGCGAAGAGAATAAAAGGTTAAGAAAACTAAAAGAAGACAGGGTTTATATGCTGAATCTTGTAAGTGCCACACAGTTTTATGAATTAACAGATATGCTGAAAGGTAAAAATGTTATCGTGAGCCATGCATATATGACTGGTGCGAGGATAATCCTATATTTGACGAAACAATGAATGATTTCTTACAGGATAATCTTTTTGAATTATGGGAAGATTGCAGACCTGATAGATTAAAGGAGTGTATTGGCAGGTTATATGAGAAGATTAGTAGTATCAGATATTTTAAAGGGGTTAAGAAAAGAAAAGCAGATAATGATGAAGCGGCTATGAATTATAAGACTGTCGGACTGATTGGATTATGCAGCGGTGCCGGAACAACACAGCTTGGTGTTATGCTTGCAAATTATTTCTCTAATGGACTTCATCTGAAAACAGCTATCGTAAGTGCTGGATTTGATGATTCATTTGACAGAATCAAAGAGGAAGAACAGGTTGGTAAAGTCAGGAATTATGCTGGCAGCAGACGGGGGTTTTCATATAAGGGGATAGACTTCTTTAGTGGAGTAAGACAAGGTTTCGTCCACATCATTACAGAATATTATGATGTGGTGATAGTAGAGGTTAATCTTGCTGGCCTGAAAGAAAAACTTGCTGATGGTTTAAGGGATGTAATGTCTTGTGAGTGCCGGGTTCTTGTTGGATCAATGGTGCCATGGAAATATGGAGAATGTATAAAGAGACTGGGGCGGATAAGAAGAATCTACAGTGTTAAAAACATGCCTATAGTTTCAGTTACGTGGCAGGAAAAACGAGCAAGGAGCATGGAACGTGAATTTGAACTTAAAGCATATAAAGCACCTATGGAGGAAAACCCTTTTGAGATGAGGGAAGTGCCATAAAGGCTTTGAAGCAGGTTGTAACTTAAAATTTCATTTATGTCTGATTTAAAGGTCTAAAAGAAAATATATCGCAAATCATGCCCTATCTGATTCCTTTTGCGTAGTGTATGATTAAGTTCAGGGCATATCTTTATTATGGAAAATCTGTGATAAAGGTATGCCTTTACTAACAGTATTGTATCAGGTGGTACAATATTATAATTGTAGTGAATAAGAAAGGCAGACAGATGAAAATAAAAGTTAATAAAAGGATTAAAGGGAATTACTATTGCAGCGGCGGCATTGGTACTGATTATTGTCGTGGCAGCAATGTTTATGATAGTAAGATATACACCTGCCAAAGAGAAGATGAGTGGTTATACATATTATGGCATAGACAGGAATACGGATAAGGTTTTGTTATAATAGATGGAGAACTGTATCCAGATACTGGAATTATATATGAAGGCCGGTATTATCTGCCACAGGAATTTGTTGCAGATAATATAAATGCCGGATTTTATTATGATACAGAAAGTGACGCAGTATTATATTCGGATTCGGAATATATGTATACATATATGAGTGGTAAAAATGTATACACGGATGATACAGGAAAGACATATAATACAGATTATTCTGTTGTAGTGGAATCAGAGGGAAAATGTTATGTCAACTGGGAATATATTGCAGAGCATACAGATTGTGAATATGAATATGGCAATGAGCCGGAAAGGATTAACATAACTCTCGAAAGAGAAAGCAGTATGTAACTGCACAGAAAAAGACTGCTGTAAGATACAGGGGAGGAATTAAAAGTCCTGTTCTTGAGTATGTGCAGAAGGGGGACAGATTAGTTTACGAGGATGACCTTGACGACTGGATAAAGGTAACAACTGCGACAGGTTATACAGGATATATAAAGAAAACAGAGGCATCAGATACATTTGAATATATAAGAGAAGAAAAGAATTATGAGACTCATAATTATAATATGAAAGATGACAAGGTTACGCTTGCCTGGTTTCAGGTAAGCGGAGTGGCTGGCAATTCAGGAATAGACAATAATATTGCTACAGCGTCAGGTGTTAATGTGCTTGCACCAACATGGTATTCAGTTACAGATTCATCAGGCAGTATGTCATGTTATGCATCGGCCGGGCTGGTTAACAAAATGCATCAGAGAGGAACAGATGTATGGGCACTTGTAAGTGATTTTGATACAAATGTGGATTTTGCAGCACTTTATTCAAGTAAGAAGGCAAGAACCAATATGGTTAATACACTTATTAATGATGCTGAAAAGTATGGATTTGACGGAATTAATCTTGATTTTGAGAATATTAAGAGCGCATATGCCAAAGATTATCTGCAGTTTGTAAGAGAATTGTCAATTGCATGTGAAAGAAAAGGTCTTGTGTTGTCAACAGATAACTATAAACCGGAGGCATATAACAGATGCTATAATTTAAAAGAACAGTCAAGATTCGTTGATTATGTTATTGTAATGGCATATGATGAACACTATGCAGGAACAGATGCCGGTTCTGTAGCTTCACTTCCATTTGTAAAGGAGGCAGTTGAGGCTACAGTACAGCTTGTTGGCAAGGAACATGTAATAGCAGGTATTCCATTTTATACAAGAATATGGACAACAACAGATGGAAATACAACAAGCAGGGCTGTTGGTATGCAGGCAGCAGTTGACCAGTTAAACAGTGATGGACAGGTTGCATTGTGGAATGATGACTGTGGACAGTATGTTGCTTCATATACTGTAGGAAATTCCACAAGACAGATATGGTTTGAAGAAGAGAAATCAATAGAGGCCAAGATGCAGATTATACAGGAAAATAATGTGGCAGGTGTTGCAGGCTGGAAGTTAGGTCTTGAGAAGTCATCAGTATGGTCAGTTATCAGCAAATATAATAAATAAAAGTAATATGCATAAACCTTCTGTAATAAATTAGTAGAGAATTACAGGTTTCGGAGTCGTTATGCCAGAAAAAGCTGATATAAGCAGGACACTTCTTCTGCCGTTTATGTCAATAATACTTCTTGTTGCTGTTTACATGACAGCCAATGTACTTCTTCCATTAAAGGCCAATGGCAAAGGCAGCAAAGAAAGTGAAGATGTGCAGGAGAGACAACATTTGTCAGATGATGCAGGTGATGGTGAAGTCGTTGAGATGAATATTAATTTTTCTGAAAAATGTATTGTTATTGATAGTATGGTGGCGCAGACCCATAGAAGTGGGGTTGCGGGAACAAATGAAAAGAGATTAATCTTGCAATTGCAAAAAAATTACAGGAACGGCTTGAAGATGCCCAGATTAATGTTATTATGACAAGGGACACGGATGATGATTTAAGTGTGGAGTCCGATAAGAGTAAAAAGAAAGCTGACCTGGAAAGAAGATGTGATATAATCAATAGCAGTGGTGCTGATATGGTAATCAGTATCCATCAGAACAGTTATGTCACACCTAAGGCAGAAGGTGCACAGGTATTTTATTATAAGAAGTCTGAGGAAAGTAAAAGAATAGCGCAGATAATGCAGGGGATTCTTGGTGAGAAGTTAGGTACAACAAGGCAGATTAAGTCAGATGTTAATTATTACATACTGCTTCATTCCAAGCTGCCGACAATTATATCAGAGTGTGGTTTCTTGTCTAATCCGGAAGAGGAGCAGAGACTGTGTACGGAAGAATATCAGGAAAAAGTGGCTGATGCTCTGTATTGTGGTATAATAGAATATCTGATGATGAATATGAAGTAATGAAAGCTGGCGAAAGGTTTTATGGAAACAATAATAAAGAAGATAACACACACAGAAGAAGATAAGAAAATATATGAACAGGCAGGACAGATTCTAAGAGAGGGAGGGCTTGTGGCCTTTCCTACGGAGACTGTATACGGACTTGGTGCGGATGCACTTGATGCAAAAGCTTCAGCCAAAATATATGCAGCAAAGGGAAGACCTTCTGATAATCCGCTTATAGTGCATATTGCAGATGTTAATGCATTGTATGACTTAGCCAAAGAGGTACCAGATAAGGCACTTGTGCTGGCAGAAAAATTCTGGCCGGGTCCGCTTACAATGATTCTTAAGAAAAAGGATAAAGTACCTGATTCTATAACAGGAGGTCTTGGAACGGTTGCTATAAGAATGCCAAGCCACCCTGTTGCGGCAGAACTTATAAGAAGCTCAGGAGTATATATAGCTGCACCAAGTGCCAATACATCAGGAAAGCCAAGCCCAACAAGGGCAGAGCATGTAATTAATGATTTATCTGGAAGAATAGATATGATTATTCAGGATGATACTGTAGATATAGGTGTGGAATCTACAATTATTGATTTGAGCGAGGAAGTTCCGACTATATTAAGACCTGGATATATCACACAGGCTATGTTTGAGGAAGCTATAGGAAAGACGATAATTGATCCTGCTATTATGGGAAGCCTTAAAGAAGGGGTTGTACCTAAAGCACCGGGAATGAAATACAAGCACTATGCACCGAATGCTGATGTGACTATTGTTGAAGGTCCGCATGAAAAGGTTGTTCAGTATATTAACGCCCAGATTGCAGAAAAGGAAGCAGAAGGTCATAGATGTGCAGTTATGGCAACTGATGAGACAAAAGATAAATATATATGCAGTGATATTGTTTCAGCAGGACATAAGGATGATGAGCTTAGTGTTGCAAGAAACCTGTATGCGATATTAAGGGACTTTGACAAGCAGAACATAGAGTTTGTTTACTCAGAAAGCTTTGAGACAAAGAATGTGGGACAGGCTGTTATGAACAGACTTATCAAGGCAGCTGGGCACAAAATAGTTAAACTGGATTAATATATTTTTAATTAATGAAGATATGAGGATTTCCTATGAACACATTTGACAAGGTGATATTCGTATGTAATGGAAATACATGCAGAAGTCCAATGGCGGCAACTGTTATGGCCAATCTTAAACAGGATATTATATCGGAATCCAGAGGAATGGTGGTGCTTTTCCCAGAACCCTATAATCCGAAGGCGGTTGCGGTCGCAGCCAAGCATAATATGATAATTCCGAACAATTCAGCAAAACAGTTGTTGAATGAGGATTTCGGAAATGATACACTTGTACTGGCTATGAATTCGCATATGAAACAGAAGATATACGATGAATACAGCGAGGCAATTAATGTATATACTCTGAGTGAGTATGCGGGAGAGCCGGAACAGGAGATTAAAGACCCATATGGCAAAGGCATTGAAGAGTATAGCGCATGTTTTGAACTGATATACAGGTTAGTCAGCAATGTTGCAGAGTATCTGGATGGGTTATCAGAAGAAAAAGAAGATAAGGATAAAGGAGAAGAATAATGATAGCAATCGGTTGTGATCACGGAGCATTAGAATTAAAGGAACAGCTTATAGAGCATCTTAAGAAGAGAGGCATTGAGTGCAAGGATTATGGAACATATACTAAGGATTCATGTGATTATCCTGTATATGCAAAGAAAGTGGCTGAGGCTGTTCTTTCTGGTGAGTGTGAGGAAGGAATTCTTCTTTGTGGAACAGGAATTGGAATGAGCATGGCAGCTAATAAGATTAAGGGAATCAGAGCGGCATTATGCAGCGACTGCTTCTCAGCACAGGCTACTAAGGAACATAACAATGCCAATGTATTGTGTATGGGTGCAAGGGTTATTCACCAGAGCTTGCTTTCAGAATAGCAGATACATTTTAGATTCCAAGTTTTCTAATGATGAGAGACATATAAGAAGAATCAGTATGTTAGAGGATTAATAAATGGGCGATAAGAGAAAAGATTATATATCATGGGATGAATATTTCATGGGAATTGCAACACTTTCCGGTATGAGGTCAAAGGATCCTAATACACAGGTTGGTGCGTGTATAGTAAGTCAGGATAATAAGATATTATCCATGGGGTATAACGGACTTCCAAGGGGCTGTTCTGATGATGAGTTTCCATGGAACAGAGATGGCGAAGATAATAAGTATTTTTACACAACTCATAGTGAGCTTAATGCAATTCTTAATTACAGAGGCGGAAGCCTTGATAATGCCAAGCTTTATGTTACACTTTTCCATGTAACGAATGTGCTAAGGCAATTATTCAGGCAGGAATTAAGACTGTTGTATATGACTGTGACAAATATGCAGATACTGCATCTGTAATTGCATCAAAGAATGCTTAATGCCGCAGGTGTCAGATATTACAAGTATGAAAGAACAGGTCCAATAACAATTGACATTAAAAGGGTCTGGAAACGAATAAGGTTTCCAGACCCTTTAGAGCTTGTTATTCATGAGATTCAAGAATCCTGATGTATTCATTAAAGGTTCCGTTATAGATGGCGGTAAGAAGCTTGTTAAGCTTGTGAAGCGCATCAGACATAAGTTCACAGCTTATGATATTCTCTGTAAGTGCATCTCCTAATTCATCAAGGTCGACAACACGGACGCGCCCGTCATTCTCAATTATGACATCAGCGAGAAGATCAGTGAATATATATGTATCAGAGACAGCATCATAAGAAGTGTCAATAATGTCACAATAGATATATGCAAGAGAGTTATCTGCTTTATAGAATTTGCTTATCTTAAAACCTTCGTTAATAACATAATATGATGTTCCATGTGTGAATTCAGCTTTTGGACGAAATGTGTTCCAGCTGGTCACAATAGCATCAGAATCTAAGAATATTATGTTATCGTCCTTAAGATTAACGCATTCATCAGGAATAAGTCTTTTTCTGTATAATGTAGGCATATAAAATCCCCCTTTTCGGGTATAGTTAATAATACACAAAATATAATGACAAAATTATATCAGCAGATTAATTAAATTTCAATAAAAAGGGTTGAAAAATATACCTATAAATTGGTAAAATTAATGCAGACTTTTGTGAGGAACATGATATGAAGAATGATAGTAAAGCATTACGAAATATTGTACTGATATCCCAGCTCGCTATATGTGTGATGGTGCCAACATTTTTATGTCTGGCACTTGGAATATGGCTTGATAAAAGGTTTGGAACATGGTTTACTGTTCCGCTGCTTTTTATCGGGATGGCAGCAGGTGCAAGAAATGCATATGTTCTGGCAATGGACACAATACGACAGGAGAAGCTTAAGAAAGATAAGGCACAGCAGGATGAAATTGACAGAAAGGTAGAGGAATACAGAAAGAGGCAGGAAAAAGATTCCAGTGAAATTAAGAGGTGATTTATGTTAAAAAGAATTAAAGATATTAATGAAGCTCTTCCGGGAATGCTGCTTATAGAATGTATTTATCTTGTTGTTGCCCAGATAATTATATTTATTGCTGTTCCGAATAAGATAATGTGTGCAGTGGGACTGCTGGCAGGTGTTATATATGCCGTATTCAGTTCATTTCATTTAAGCTTTACTATACGAAAGGTTGTGTATGGCGGGCATAAGCAGTCTTCAACACTTGTATTTGGGTACATTGTAAGATTTCTTGTAATGATAATACTGCTTGCATTATTGTATATCTTTAAGGCAGGAGATCTGTTGTGTGCAATTATTGGCATGTTCTCAGAGAAGATAGCGGCATATCTGTCGCCTTTACTGGACAAGAACAGGTCCACAAAAGGGGAAAACAGTACTGGGGAGTTTCCGCAGACTGATAAAAATATAATAGAAAAGGAGAGTGAGTAGGTGGGAAGCGAGAGTTTGACTGCGATGGTGGCCGGAGATTCAAGTTTCATGATTAAGACGCTGTACACATTTAAGCTGAATGGCGTTTCATTGAACATTGACACAACACATGTGGCTCTGCTGCTGGTATCAGTCTTTATTCTTGTTATGGCTGTAATAGCAAGGATTAAGATTAATAAAGTCGATGCTTCAGATACACCGGGAATGTTCCAGAATGCCATAGAAATCATCGTTGAGATGTTAGGCACTATGGTTGATGGTATTATGGGTAAGAATGCCAACAAGTTTGTGAATTATATATCCACATTATTCTTGTTTATAATAATATCTAACATATCCGGTCTGTTTGGGTTAAGACCACCAACGGCTGATTATGGTGTTACTCTGTGTCTTGGTCTGATAACATTTATACTGGTTCAGTTCAATGGTATCAAGAAGAACAGGATTAAGCACTTTACAGCATTATTCCAACCGATATGGTTTTTATTCCCGATTAACCTTATTGGTGAATTTGCAGTTCCGTTATCATTATCATTACGTCTTTTCGGTAATGTAATGTCAGGAACAGTTCTTATGGGATTGATATATGATTTGCTCAGTCCATTTACAGTTGCATACCCGGCAGTTCTGCATGCGTACTTTGATTTATTCTCAGGCTGCATTCAGGCGTATGTATTCTGCATGTTAACTATGGTTTATGTTAACGACAAGATAGCCGATTAACGGCAAATATTTTTATTAGACGGAGGATTTTAAATGAATATTTCAGGAAGTGAATTTATTAGTGCTATGTCAGCAATTGGAGCAGGTATTGCGATGATCGCAGGTGTTCCTGGTGTTGGTCAGGGTATCGCAGCAGGTTATGGTGCATCTGCAGTAGGACGTAACCCGGGAGCTAAGTCTGATATTACTTCAACAATGCTTCTTGGACAGGCCGTAGCCGAGACAACAGGTCTTTACGGTTTTGCCGTAGCTATTATCTTAATGTTCGTTAAGCCTTTCGGAAACTAAGAAGAGGTGCGAAGATAATAGAAAGGAGGCCTACAATTGAATTTGTCAGGAAATACATTTGTTGCCATAGCGGCTGATGGACGATTATTCGGTCTGGATCCGCAGCTCCTTTTTGATGCAGCAGTAACTGCAGTCAATGTATTTGTACTGTTTCTTTTACTTACATTTATTCTTTTCAATCCTGTAAGGAATATGTTAAAGAAGAGACAAGACAAGATAACAAGTGACAGGGAGAACGCTGAGAACGATAAGAAGGAAGCGAGCGCCCTTAAAGCAGAATATGAGGCTAAGTTAAAGGATGCCCACAAGGAGGCAGAACAGATTCTTAGTGATGCAAGAAAGACTGCTATGCACAATGAGACCAAAATCATTGATGAAGCTAAGGCTGAGGCAGCAAGAATTATAGAAAGAGCTAATGTTGAAGCTGAACTTGAGAAGCAGAAGGTTGCTGATGAGGTTAAACAGCAGATTGTAACTGTAGCAGCTGTTATGGCATCTAAGTTAGTTGCCAGATCTATTGATGAGAAGGACAGCAATGCTCTTATTGAAGAGACTTTGAATGAAATGGGTGAGAAAACATGGCTAAGCTAATTGAAGCAACATACGGTGATGCTTTATTTGAGCTTGCCGTAGAAGAGTCCAGGGTGGATTCTCTGTATGATGAGGCCGGGGCTGTCATTGAAGCATTTAATGATAATCCGGAGTTTGGCAGACTGCTCAATCATCCAGAAGTTGAAAAGGGAGAAAAGGAAGGACTTATTAATAACATTTTCTCTCAGTTTGTTTCAGGAGATATGACAGGTTTGTTGATAACCATGGTCTCAAAGGACAGACAGAAAAAGATTGTTGATACACTTGAGTATTTTCGAAAGAGAGTTCTCGAATACAAGAAAATAGGAATTGCTTATGTAAGCACAGCAAAGCCACTCACTGATGAACAGAAGAAGGCTGTTGCTGGGAAGCTGTTAGAAACTACAGGATATGTTGATTTCCAGATGCATTATTCGGTTGATGAAAGTCTTATTGGCGGAATGGTAATAAGAATCGGTGACCGTGTAGTAGACAGCAGTATTAAGCATAAAATAGACGAACTTTCCAGAAGTCTGATGAAGATTCAGTTATAGGAATATCAGACAGGTTAGTTTAATTAATCAGAAAGCGGGTGCATAGAGCTAATGAATTTAAGACCGGAAGAAATCAGTTCAGTTATAAAAGAACAGATAAAGAGATATTCTACCGAACTTGAAGTATCAGATGTTGGTACTGTTATTCAGGTAGCAGATGGTATCGCACGAATTCATGGATTAGAAAAGGCCATGCAGGGAGAACTTCTTGAGTTCCCAGGCGAGGTATATGGAATGGTACTTAACCTTGAAGAGGATAATGTTGGTGCCGTTTTACTTGGTGATTCAAGAAATGTTAATGAAGGCGATACTGTTAAGACAACTGGACGAGTTGTTGAGGTTCCAGTTGGTGACGCATTGACAGGACGAGTTGTCAATGCATTAGGACAGCCTATTGATGGCAAAGGACCAATCGTTACAGATAAGTATCGTAAGATTGAGAGAGTTGCATCAGGCGTTATTACAAGAAAGTCAGTAAGCGTACCACTTCAGACAGGTATTAAGGCTATTGATGCCATGGTTCCTATCGGAAGAGGACAGAGAGAGCTTATTATCGGTGACCGTCAGACAGGTAAGACGGCTATCGCTATTGATACTATTATTAACCAGAAGGGTCAGGGCGTACATTGTATATATGTTGCCATCGGACAGAAGGCTTCAACTGTTGCAAGTATTGTTAAGACTCTTGAAGAGTACGGTGCAATGGCATATACAACTGTAGTTGCATCTACAGCCAGCGAGCTTGCTCCTTTACAGTATATCGCTCCTTATTCAGGATGCGCTATTGGTGAAGAGTGGATGGAGAACGGTGGAGATGTATTAGTTGTTTACGATGATTTAAGTAAGCATGCTGCAGCATACAGAACACTTTCACTTCTTCTTAAGAGAGCACCTGGACGAGAGGCTTATCCTGGTGATGTATTCTATCTTCATTCAAGACTTCTGAGAGAGCAGCCAGAATGTCAGATGAATACGGTGGAGGTTCACTTACAGCACTTCCAATTATTGAAACTCAGGCAGGAGATGTTTCAGCATATATTCCTACTAATGTTATTTCTATCACAGATGGACAGATATATCTTGAGACAGAAATGTTTAATGCAGGTTTCAGACCAGCTATTAATGCCGGTTTGTCTGTATCACGAGTTGGTGGTTCAGCACAGATTAAGGCTATTAAGAAGATTGCTGCCCTATCCGTACAGAGCTTGCCCAGTACAGAGAGCTTGCATCATTCTCACAGTTCGGTTCAGAGCTTGATGCTGATACTAAGGAAAAGCTTGCACAGGGTGAAAGAATCAGAGAGATGCTTAAGCAGCCACAGTACAAGCCAATGCCGGTTGAGTATCAGGTTATAATCATTTATGCAGTTACCAAGAAGTATGTTATCGATATAGATGTTGACAGAATTCTTGATTTTGAGCAGGGATTATTTGACTTTATTGATACCAAGTATCCACAGATTCCAGAGTCTATCAAAGAGACTAAGGAACTGACAGCAGATAATGAGAAGGCACTTATAGCTGCCATCGAGGAGTTTAAGAAAACATTTATCCAGTAAATGTTTTGGAATGGAGGTAATAGTTTATGGCCTCAATGAGAGACATAAAAAGACGCAGAGATAGTATTCAAAGTACCGGTCAGATTACCAAAGCCATGAAGCTCGTATCTACTGTTAAATTGCAGAAAGCTAAAGGGAAAGCGGAAAGTACCAAGCCGTATTTCGACCTCATGTATGATACCGTAAAGAATATGCTTGCCAAGTCAGGAAATATCAATCACAAATATCTGAAAGCCGGAGATTCAAGTAAGAAAGCGATTATCACAATTACAGCGAACAGAGGACTTGCCGGAGGATATAATTCTAATATTACCAGACTTATAACAGGTAGTGATATTCCTAAGGAAGACGCACTTATATATGCAATAGGAACAAAGGGAAGAGATTTCCTTTCAAGAAGAGGCTATCAGATTAAAGCAGATTATTCAGATATGGTTGAAGAACCTGCGTATACAGATGCCAAGGCTATATGTAATGAGGTGCTTGATGCATTTACAAGTGGAGAAGTCGGAGAGATATATCTTGCTTATACATCTTTTAAGAACACTGTGGTTCATGAACCTAAGCTTATCAGGCTGCTTCCTGTTGACGCAGATGCGATGAAACAGGACGGCGAAGAGACTGATAACACACCTATGAATTATGAACCGGGTGAAGAGGAAGCTCTTAACCTGATTATACCGAAGTATGTGTGCAGTCTGATATACGGAGCTATGGTTGAGGCCGTTGCAAGTGAGAACGGAGCACGTATGCAGGCAATGGACAGCGCAACAAGCAATGCAGAGGATATGATATCAGATCTGTCGCTTAAGTTTAACAGAGCGCGTCAGGCTTCAATTACACAGGAACTTACAGAGATTATAGCAGGAGCGAATGCTATCAATTAATAAAACAATGGAGGGAATAATGGCAGAGAATAATATTGGTAAGATTACTCAGGTTATCGGTGCTGTAATCGATATTAAGTTTACAGACGGTAATCTGCCAGAAATCAATTCGGCCATCAATATTAAGACTAATGACGGCGGTAAGCTTGTTGTAGAGGTTGCCCAGCATCTTGGTGATGATGTAGTAAGATGTATAGCCATGGGTCCTACAGATGGTCTTGTCAGAGGTATGGAAGCAGAGGCAACAGGAGCCCCAATTTCTGTACCAGTAGGTGAACAGACTTTAGGAAGAATGTTCAATGTATTAGGTGAGCCAATAGATAATAAGCCAGCTCCAGAAGTACAGGAGCATATGCCTATTCACAGAAAGGCACCTGCATTTGCAGAGCAGGCAACTAATACGGAGATTCTTGAGACTGGTATCAAAGTCGTAGATTTACTTTGCCCTTACCAGAAGGGTGGTAAAATCGGACTTTTCGGTGGTGCCGGAGTAGGTAAGACAGTACTTATTCAGGAACTTATCAGAAATATTGCAACTGAGCACGGTGGATATTCAGTATTCACAGGTGTTGGTGAGAGAACAAGAGAGGGTAATGACCTTTACCATGAAATGATGGAATCAGGCGTTATCGAGAAAACTACCATGGTGTTCGGACAGATGAACGAACCACCTGGAGCAAGAATGAGAGTTGGTCTTGCAGGACTTACAATGGCTGAGTATTTCAGAGATAAGGGTGGAAAGGATGTACTTCTTTTCATTGATAATATCTACAGATTTACCCAGGCTGGTTCAGAGGTTTCAGCACTTCTTGGACGTATGCCTTCAGCCGTTGGTTATCAGCCAACATTACAGACAGAGATGGGTGCTCTTCAGGAGAGAATCACATCTACTAAGAACGGATCTATTACATCTGTTCAGGCTGTATATGTACCAGCCGATGACCTTACTGACCCGGCTCCGGCTACAACATTTGCACATCTGGATGCTACTACAGTTCTTTCAAGATCAATCGTTGAGCTTGGTATCTATCCAGCCGTTGACCCGTTAGAGTCTACATCAAGAATTCTTGATCCAAGAATTGTTGGTGAGGAGCATTACAAGGTTGCAAGATCAGTTCAGGAAATCTTACAGAAATACAAAGAATTACAGGATATCATCGCTATCCTTGGTATGGACGAGCTTTCAGAGGATGATAAGCTTGTTGTTTCAAGAGCAAGAAAGGTTCAGAGATTCTTATCACAGCCATTCTTCGTTGCAGGACAGTTTACTGGTCTTGAAGGAAGATATGTTCCTGTAAGTGAGACTATTCAGGGCTTCAAGGAAATTATCGAAGGAAAGTATGATGACATTCCAGAGAGTTACTTCCTTAACTGTGGTGGAATTGATGATGTTTTAGCTAAGGTAGAGAAGTAGAAAAGAGGTTGTAATGGCAGATTTACAGACAATAAAGCTTCTGGTTAATACGCCGGACAGAGTTTTCTACCATGATGACGCTACATTTGTTGAACTTTCTACCAGTGAAGGCGATATAGGTGTTTATCCGGGACATATTCCGCTTACTGCAGTTGTTGTTCCTTGTGTTCTTAGCATACACAATGGTAATGATGTAAAGAAAGCTGCGGTACACGGTGGAATTATAGAGATTCTCAAGGATAAGATAACTATTCTTGCTGAGGTGGCAGAATGGTCAGATGAAATCGATGTAGAAAGAGCTAATGAGGCGAGACTGCGAGCTGAAAAGAGACTTGCCAGCCATGATTCTAATCTGGATATGGTAAGAGCAGAGACAGCGCTTAAGAGATCGCTTGCGAGAATTAAGGCTGTTAATTAAATAATATGTATAAACCTTCCATTATCTGGGAATATTTCAGGTGATGGGAGGTTTTTTATATGGTAAAGATATATAGATTTCAGAGGCTGATGATAGCAGCCGCAGTAATTATATGGGCAGTATTTGCCGGCAGACTTGTATACAAGGGCATAAAGGGTGAGACAATGGATGTTGTAGATACATTTTGTGAAAATGTTTACTATGATATAAGCGCCGATATATCAGCGACAGGAAAGCTTGACAATGGAATGTCGGATACTGCAAAGAAACTTATGATGACACAGATGGCAAAGACTCTGGGACTTAACAGATATAATATAACGGAGGATGAAACAGGAATATATCTTACACAGCAATCAGTTAATGGGAGTGCAGATATATCAATAAAAAAGAGCAGTACAGGAGAATATTTTATAACTGATATAGAACTGTATAAGGGATTTGAGAGCACTTCAGATTATGAAAAGCTGATGAAACAGGTGTTAGAGGAATATGGAATAGATACTCATGTAACAGTCAGCATGAAAGGAAGCATTGCTGGGGATATGTCACAGTATGATAAGAGCGAGGTCAGCGGCAGAATGCTTAAGATGCTGGGTGCAAAGACTGTGACTACGGGACAGATACAGGATTCATATGTTGTGTATGCTTACGCTAAAAGCGTTAAGGATTCTGTAAGCATAGGAAAGAACAAGATAAATGTTAATATAACAATGAATTATGACGAGACAAGGGGAGTGACGGATATACAGCTTTCAACACCGATATATAATGAGGATTTCTGATGATGATTTTTAAGGCATAAAACTTGCTATTGTGGTTTTTGTCTAAAGAGATTAAAATAACTATGTATATCCAGAGGATAAATCAAGAAAAGATGAGGCAGATATGGAATTAAAAGAGCTTTTAGATAAATGTATTAATGACAGGCTTATTGATCTTACAATAAGCGGACAGAAGGTAAAGAATGAAGAAGGTGTGATGAGGGTTAAGATTCGTCCGGTCCGGCTTAAGGATGAGATAAAATATCAGGCATCAGAATTCGTGGGAAGAAAAGTGCTTCACACCAATTATTCAGAAGAAGAGATTAGGACAAGAATTACAGAATATATGGAGAACACATTTAAACAGGCGCAGTTTAATATGACAGATGCAACTGCCACAGTGCTTAGTTCAAAGAAGGGCACATGTACCTGTAAGTATAAAAGGCTTGCACAGATAAAGAGCCAGAAGGATATGTCACACAACAGAACCAAGACATATATTCTTAAAGAGGGCGAGAAGGTGGATTTTCTTGTTGATCTTGGAGTTATGACTAAAGAGGGGGCAATTGTAAGAACAAGATATGATAAGTTCAGACAGATTAACAGATTCCTTGAATTTATAGAGGATATTCTGCCACAGTTAGATAAGGATAAAGAACAGACAATAATTGATTTTGGATGTGGAAAATCATATCTTACATTTGCAATGTATTATTATCTCAAGGTACTTAAGGGATACAATATCAGGATAATCGGGCTGGATTTAAAGAAAGATGTTATTGAGCATTGCAACCAGTTAAGAACGAAATATGGTTATGAGAGACTCAATTTCTATGAAGGAGATATTGCTTCTTACAAGGGTGTTGAGTCTGTAGATATGGTTGTAACACTTCATGCATGTGATACGGCTACAGATTATGCACTCGCCAAAGCAGTAAAATGGGGTGCGAAGGTTATACTTTCTGTGCCTTGCTGTCAGCATGAGGCAAACAGAACAATTGCAGATGAAACTCTTTCACCTGTCATGGATTATGGAATCTTAAAGGAAAGATTTGCAGCAATAGCGACAGATGGTGCAAGGGCAAAGCTTTTAGAATCTAAGGGTTACCAGACACAGATACTCGAATTCATAGACATGGAGCATACACCAAAGAATCTGCTTATAAGAGCTGTTAAGACTGGAAAGCCTGATGCAAAGGCTTATGAGGAAGTACAGAATATGAGCAGGGCGCTTAATATTGACCTTACGCTAAAGAAGCTTTTGGAGGATTAAATTGAAAAGAATCAGGAATTATAATCTATCAGGATCTAAGTATTTTATACTTGGAGTTATATTTTTAGTTACAGTTATCGTAACATTTATATCAATGAAATTTGAGCAGATAATGCCATCAGCTACTACAATGGCAGATGCTACACTTCCAACAGTTGCAATGGATACAGAGGCAGGAACACAGTATAATGTGCTTCATGGTTACACTTCGGAGCTGGATTCAACATTGTTTTATGGCAATATTACACCTGTTGCAAAGGACAGAAAGCTGACAGTTACAATTAATACATACGGAGAAGATATTGAAGGTGTGGCATACAAAATCCGTTCTTTAGAGGATAAGTCACTTATCGAGAATACAGAGGTTAGTGATTATGATAATGCAGGCAGCAGTATAAATGTTACATTTAACATAAAGAATCTTCTTGATACCGGAAAGAGTATGCGCTTGAGATTGTGCTTAAGACAAAGAAGCATGAGGCAGTATATTATTACACAAGAATTGTTTATGGAGTGGATTATGACCTTCAGAAAAGCTTGATTTTGTCATGGATTTCAATGCGTGTACATTTGATGACAGCAGACTTAAGGACATAGCCGGATATCTTGAAACTTCAAGTTCAGGCGATAACACTAATTATGGAAAGGTAAATATTAACTGCTCATTAAGGTGGCTGGGGAGACCTTGACCCATATGTAGAGAGTGATATTATGCCGGAGGTTATATCAGTTGATGATGATGTGGCAATATTAAGACTTAGTTACAGAGTTGGAGCAGCAAATGATTATTCATCAAGTGATACATATACAGTAAGTGAGTATTATAGAATACGGCAGACTAACAGTGGTTTCTATCTTCTTAATTTCGAGAGGGAGATGAACTCAGGTATTTGACGCAAGGAACGACCTGACTTCAACGGCGAAGATTAATCTTGGAATTAATTCTTCAACAGATGTTAATTGTGCATCTGATGAAAAGGAATATATACCTATTTTGTTAATCAGGGTTCACTGTGGTGTTTTAACAGCAGTTCACAGACATTTACGAGTATTCTCGTTCAAGGGTGAGGAGACTGATTCTGTAAGAGAAGGTTATGATGCCCATAACATTAAGATAATGAAAATAGAAGATAACGGAGATGCAACATTTTTAGTATCAGGATATATGAACAGAGGAGAGCATGAAGGACAGGTTGGCGTATCTTTATGCAGATATTCATATTCAGATAATGATGTTACTGAAAGACTGTTCATTCCAATGGCGATTCCTTATAACATTCTCACACAGAATGTTGGTGGCGTTTCTTATGTTTCTAACGACAAATTCTATATACTTATAGATGAGACTCTGTATTCTGTAGACCTTGTAAGTAAAGAGGTCATGACAGAGATAACAGGACTTAAAGAGAATTCATATGCTGTATCAGATGCCGGAGATGCCATAGCATATAGTGTGTCAGGTGATATATGCAACACTGATACGATAAGAGTTCTTAATATGAGTAACGACAGCGCTTATGAGTTAAAGGCAGATGAGGCAGATACATTAAGACCGCTTGGATATATCGATTCGGACTTTATATATGGAATGGCTCATAAGGAAGATATTGTATCAGATGCAGATGGCAGCAGAACATATGCAATGTACAAAGTCGGTATTATGGATGTTGATTATAATATTATTAAACAATATGAACAGCCTGATATATATGTATCTGATACAGAGGTTGAAGGCAAGAGAATTACGCTTACAAGAATAGTGAAGTCAGGAAGTGGTTATGTGTCAACGAGCATAGACCAGCTTATCAATAAGGATGAGAATGTTGTTGAAAATGTTGTAAAGGCTGATACAATAAGCACAGACGCAAGGAAACAGGAATTATATATTGACCTTATAACCAAGGTAAATGATATATCTGTTAGTTACAGAACTTCAGGCGAGATTATATTTAAAGACAATACAAGTCTGGAACTTGAAGATGAATTTACATGGGATGGAAGGTATTATGTATATGGATACGGAACATTCCATAGAAGAAGACACAGCTTGAATCAGCAATAACTCTTGCATATGACACATATGGAACAGTTGTGGATTGTGATTCAAAGTCTGTGTGGAAACGGTACAGAAGCACACAGGCATCAATAGACGGGGTTTCGCCGGTTATGGGTGGAAGTTCTCTTGAAAATGCAGTTACAACAGTATGTAATTATCTTGGGGCTGATTATAATGCCGCGGCTTACATGGAACAGGGGTATACAGCAGACAGACAATGAACATGATAAGCGGAGTACATGGAATAAGTCTTACAGGAATAACATGTGAGAAGGCATTAAGCTATGTCGGAGAAGGAAGTCTTGTGATAGCAAAGACCGGAGAAGACGAATATATAATCATTACTGCATATAATTCAAGTGAAATAGCTTATATTGAATCATCATCCGGTTCAGTAAAGACTATGTCTATGAATGATGCTGGAAAAATGTTTTCTCAGGGCGGCAATATATATGTAACCTATTATAAGTGATGATATGCACAGGATTGAATATTATGGCGAAGAAGAGATTATCAAAAAAGAAAAGAAGACGCAGATTAATAAGAAGGCTGATACTTTTACATTATTGCTGGCATTTGTTACAACACTTGCAATATTTTCACCAAAGATAGTAAAGATAATAAAGCTTGCGCAGGAGGCTAAGGAGCTTGTAAATAAAAGTTCCTTAGACACATTTATGGCATCAGGAACAACAGTTATATATGATACCGATGGCAACGAGCTGTGTACCATGCGTGAGTCAAAGGATATGTATTATGTTGATATAGGTCAGATACCGGATACATTACAGAAATCTTTGTTGTTATGGAAGATAAGGATTTCTATAAACATAAGGGAATTGATTTCAAAGCAATTATAAGGGCTGTTATAGCAAATACAGAGAATGATGAAATTGTTCAGGGTGCAAGTACAATAACGCAGCAGCTTGCAAAGAATATATTCTTAAGTCAGGAAGTTACATGGCAGAGAAAGGTAAAAAAAATATTTGTGGCATGGGATCTGGAAAAGAAATATACAAAGGATCAGATTCTTGAATCTCTACTTTAAACAACATATATTTCAGTAATGGATATTATGGAGTATGCAGCAGCGAGGCTATTTTGACAAAGAGGTAAGTGAGCTGACAGTTGCTGAACAGGTATTTATAGCGGCAATCCCTAACAATCCGACAAGATACAATCCACTGACTAATTATGATAACACAGTTGGGAGAAGAGACCTTATACTTGGAAAGCTGTATGAAAATGATATGATTAATTCCATGAACTATTACACTGCGCTTGATACGCAGGTGGTTTTGGCACAGCAGCCCGAGGTTTCAAAGAACAATTCTGTCGAGACATATGCAAGGCATTGTGCGACAGAGAGCATGATGCAGGCGAATGGCTTTGTGTTTAGAACGAATTTTAACAATGATGATGATTACGAACAATATAAAGAAATATATGAAAACAGCTATACACTGTTTCAGCAGAAACTACTTTCCGGAGGATACAAGGTATACACAAGTATCAACATGGATGTACAGCAGATGCTTCAGGATGCTGTTGACGATAATCTTAAAGGATATACCGCAGAAAAGACGGAGTGTATGAGATGCAGGCAGCAGCAACATGTATTGATAATATGACAGGAAATGTGGTTGCTATTGTAGGTTCAAGAAGTCAGGAGCTGGAGGGATACACACTTAACAGGGCATATCAAAGCTACAGACAGCCCGAAGCTCCATCAAGCCTGTGATAGATTATGTTCCGTATCTTCAAAAGGGGAATACACCTGATACGATAGTTCAGGATGAGTATATACAGGATGGTCCTAAAAATGCTGATGGAACTTATATGGGAAATATAACTTTAAGAACAGCGGTAAGCCTTTCAAGAAATACTGTTGCGTGGAATGTTCTTAAAGAGATAACTCCCAAGGTTGGCAGTTCATATCTTCTGAATCAGGGATTCCATAAAATATGGATGGATAAGGATTATAATGCCATTGCTATCGGTGGTTTCACATATGGTGTGTCAACAGAGGAGATGGCAGGTGCGTATGCAACAATAGCTAATGAGGGCGAGTACAGAAGAGTTACATGTGTATCCCAGATAAAGGATACAAGAGGAAGAATAGTATATGATTCATCTGGCAGGGGCAGAAGATATATGATTCAGAGTCATGCAGGATGATGACAGATATGCTTGAAACTGCTGTGAATGAAGGAACAGGACGCGGGCAGCACCTGAAAATGCCATTGTTGCGGGCAAGACAGGTACGACGAATTCTAATTATGATTCATGGTTCTGTGGATATAGTGCATATTATACACTGGCAGTATGGCAGGGATATGATTATCCGGCATCAATACCACAGAGTCATACAAAGGATATATTCAGGCAGTTTATGCAGGATTCACATAAGGCTCTGGCAAAGAAGGATTTCCCTAAGTACAGACAGAAGTCAGATAATAAGGAGACAGAAACTGAATCTGTAAGTGAAACACAGACAGAAACGCAGTCAGTCAGTGAGACACAGTCAGTAACACAGACGCAGAAGGGCAGTCAGATCCAGTCGTCAAGTCAGATGGAAACAGGAACGGTAAGGGATAATGATGCAACTGCAGGTACCAGACAGGATAGTACGGCAGGTGGAAGTGAAAGCTGGGCAGATACAGATAAGCCGGCAGAGACTAAAGGGGATCTCTCAGGTTATTAATTGCAGATATATCGTAGATGTAAATAAAATAATACTTGCAGAAAAGTGGATTGTATGATAAATTTTAGTGGGGTAAACTTATAGAAATATAAGGACACAAAACTAGAAGTCTAAGGCTAACGCTATGATAGTTCGGTTGCATTTAGGAAATGTTTCTTAAATGCAGCCTTTTGTTTTAGCAGAGACTTGAAAATAATTGTAGATAGTGTCAAATGGCACACGAAATTAATGCATAGCAGGAAAACCTACTAAAGTTGCTAAATATGATGAAATGGTAGGTTTACTAAGGAGATTGCATTACTTATGAAAAAGATATTGATAATAACATTAATGGTTATATGTATGATTTTCAATATAACAGCATGCGGAGTAAAAGTAATAATACCAGTAAGTCACCATTACGACAAACAAAGGATATGGCAGAAAATGTCTGTGATGCCATAAAGAATCATGACAGTGAGAAGCTTAAAGAGCAGTTCTGCGAAAGGCTGCAGCCGGGGAAAGAGACAGCGGTAGACAAGATATATGAATATATTGACGGAGAAATAGAAACGCTTGAGACAGATTTTGAAACAGATAATTATGCTGACACAGGAGGTGGAGAAAATAGAGGAGATAAATTGTCAAAGGATTTAGTTTCGGTATATATGTTGTTTCTGATAAAGGCACAAGATATGAAATTGTAGGAAAAGGAGATGTAATTAATACTATTGAACCTAAGAATCAGGGTTACAAACAATAATTATATATCGACAGAATGAAGATGGAACATGGAATTACAAAAACAATGTCTTTAGAGTAGGAAGTGAATTAGATTAAGCGTTGTAATGGAATGTCGGATGTATATTGGAGACCAGTTATGAAAAAAGTAATAACACTATTTTTAATTTGTATATTGATAATATTTAATACCGTATCATGTGGATTTGATTTGAACAATAAAAGTGAAACAATATTAGAAAAACTGAAAAGATGGCAGAAAATGTCTATGATGCTATAAAGAATCATGACAGTGAACAGCTAAAAGAACAATTCTGCGAAAGGCTGCAGCCGGGGAAAGAGACAGCGGTAGACAAGATATATGAATATATAGATGGAGAAATAGAAACGCTTGAGACAGATTTTGAAACAGAGCATTTTGCACGAGCGGGCGGTGGTGGAAAGATAAGGGGCGATAAACTATCAAAACATTTGTATTTGAAATAATCATTACCACAGATAAAGGAATCAGATATGAAATAGGAGGTAAAGGCGATATCATCAATACAATAGAGCCGAAAGACCAAGGATTACAGGTGCTTCGCGTGTATAAGCAGAATGAAGACGGAACATGGAATTATTCAAAAGGTTACTTGCAGATAGGAAGTGAATTGAATTAAATATGTTGATTTATTATAGGGATAACAATAATAGTTTTATGAAAAGATATTGATAATAACATTAATGGTTATATGTATGATTTTCAACATAACAGCATGTGGGGTAAAAGTAATAATACAAGTAAGTCGCCATTAAGACAAACAAAGGATATGGCAGAAAATGTCTATGATGCTATAAAAATCATGACAGTGAGAAACTTAAAGAACAGTTCTGTGAAAGATTACAGCCGGGGAAAGAGACGGCAGTAGACAAGATATATGAATATATTGATGGAGAAATAGAAACGCTTGAGACAGATTTTGAAACAGATAATTATGCTGATGCTGGGGCGGGGAGAAATTAGAGGAGATAAATTATCGAAAACATTTGTTTTAGGCTGGTAATTATTACGGATAAAGGAGTTAAATATAAGATTGGGGCAAAAGGCGATATCATCAATACAATAGAGCCGAAAGACCAAGGATTACAGGTGCTTCGTGTATATAAGCAGAATGAAGATGGAACATGGAATTATTCAAAAGGTTACTTGCAGATAGGAAGTGAATTAGATTAAAATTAAGATAAAAACCGGAACCCGACAATTAGTCAAGTTCCGGTTTTAGTATAAATATTACTTGAATTACTTTCCGTAATGAAGTTCGTTATATTCCTTAACTCTCTGCTGGATTCTTTCAACCGGGCTTAAGAGATTGCTGATTGAAGAATCATGGTTAAGTGTATCAATAAGAAGAGCCATATATTTGCTCATATCAACATTGATGTACCAAGGCTTAGAGAGAAGTTCTGATGGCTGGTATACAAGGTTAGTTGTAAGGATTCTGTCAATAATGCCATTCTCATATGCTTCATCAAACTTCTTAAAGCCGTTAGTGAAAAGACCGAATGTAGTAGCACAGAATACTCTGCTTGCGCCACGCTTCTTAAGCTCAGAAGCAACATCAATCATACTTTCACCAGAAGAAATCATATCATCAATGATGATAACATCCTTGCCCTCAACATTAGTTCCAAGGAACTCATGTGCAACGATAGGATTTCGGCCATTAACAATCCTAGTGTAATCTCTTCTCTTGTAGAACATACCCATGTCAAGACCAAGAACATTGGCAAAGTAAACAGCACGTCCCATACCACCTTCATCAGGGCTGATAACCATCATATGCTCGCTGTCAATATGAAGGTCATCTACATTAAGAAGAAGATACTTGATAAACTGATATGTGCATGATACAGATTCAAATCCCTTAAGAGGAATTGCATTGTGAACTCTAGGATCGTGAGCATCAAAAGTAATAATATTCTCGACACCCATATCTGTAAGTTCCTGAAGCATAAGTGCACAGTCAAGAGATTCTCTTCCTGTTCTCTTGTGCTGTCTTGATTCATAAAGGAAAGGCATGATTACATTAATTCTTCTTGCCTTACCACCTGCAGCAGCAATAACTCTCTTGAGGTCAGCATAGTGATCATCAGGAGACATATGATTCTTGAAACCACATACAGTGTATTCAAGGCTGTAGTTGCAGACATCAAGCATAATATATAAGTCATGACCACGGACAGAATCTACAAGAACGCCCTTTCCTTCTCCTGAACCGAATCTAGGAGTCTTAGCGTTTACAATGTAACTGTCTCTCTTATATCCTGCAAAATTAAGGGTAGAAGTATTCTCATTCTGACGCTGCTCTCTCCACTTTACAAGGTACTCGTCAACTTTCTTACCCATTTCAGTGCAGCTTGCTAATGGGATAATACCTAAAGTTCCGTAGGGAATAGTTTCTGTGTGTCTTTCATCACGTGGCATAATAAATAATCCTCCATAAAAGTATAATAATTAAACATACATATAAAAATATAAACATTGACGCGAAATAAGTCAATGATATATTTGACATAAATAATCGTTAAGAGTTTTTAGCTGATAATTTCTTCATACACCGGATGTCATCACCAAAAATTCTTAAAATAGAATAGGCACTTACAAGCCTTGAGAAAATTCTCTGTGAGTACCTTGTCTCAATATCAGGCATATCAAGGTTAGAAGAGATAATAACACTTTTCTTTCTAAGAAGCCTTTCATTAATAATGTAAAACAGATTCGACAAATTATAATCTGAAGCTTCTGTTCCAAGGTCGTCAATAATAAGAAGGTCACACTCAACAAAAATGAAGTGTCAAACTTGGAACTTCCAAACTCCTTAAAATCACCGCTTTTAAATGAATCAAAGAACTCACCGGCAGTCAAATATATAATACTGTGATAAGAATCCATAAGAGCTTTGGCAATGCAGTTAGAAAGAAATGTTTTGCCTACACCTGTCTGACCGATAAATAAAGATTAGAAAAATTCTTATCAAAATTATCAACAAAATCGTGACATACTTTGAGAACTTTCTGCATATTATTATAAGGTGTGAGTCCTGTGGCAGGATCTACATCAGTGTTGTTGTACCAGCTAAGAGAAAATGTATCAAAATTCTCATTCTCAGTTATGTTCTTGAGATTAGAGTCCTTATATATAAGATCAATAGCTTTTTTGTTAAAGCATGTACATCTTTTTCCGTTAACATACCCGGAATCTTTGCAATAAGGACAGGTATATATATCATCAAGATAATCAGCAGGCTTACCTATTGAGGCAGGGCAGCCACTTTTCTTTCATTAAGTGACTTAAGGCTGGAAGTTAATTCATCAGTATTCGTGTCCGATGAGTCAGCTTCTATACGCGCTCTGGCAGTTTTCACAGACAGGTCAATAATCTCAGAATCAATATTGGCAATATCAGGGCACAGGGCAGTGACTTCGTTATAACGGTCACTCTGCATACGCCTGTTGGCAGTTTTAATATCATCATACAGTCTCATAATAGAGGCATATTGTGTATTGGTCAAAGGCATGGCTGCCCCTCCTTGTATAATTAATTATTATTGCTTAATAATGAATTGTAAAAATCATCAGATTTCTTAGGGCGCTGCTGATAATTGTTAAAACGGTTGGCATTCTGCTTGATAACACCTGACTTTGAAGACTTGGCAGCTTTACCGGCTTCAAACTGTGCGTCAGCTTTTCTGATATCCTCAGAATTCCTGATGTTAGAAGTATGCCACTTGGTAAGAATAGAATCAGCATATTCAAAGCTCGGCTGGTGAGTAGCTTTAAGAGTTCTGTTACATGCTTCAATAATCATGTCAGAATCAAAGCAGAATACATCAGTCCACTTGGAAATAAGCTGTTTCTCAACCTGACCCGGTTCTCTGTTGTTAAGACCAAATGCCTTCATGACACCGTAAACAGCCTCATTATGGTTGGATACCTCGTCCTGGCTGCCTCAACGGTATTAATACCTTCGTCAGCCCATGAGAGAGCAACCTTCTCTATATACCTTAAAGAAGTCTTGCCTTTAGAGACGCAGTATTCAATAAGGTATTCGATAAGGTCAACAGGAAAATGCAGAGTGTCATAGAAATACACAATAGCATTAACCTCAGGCTGAGAAAGTGTCTTGCCAAGGTATGTCTGTATTACAAAAGCAGCATAGAAAAATCATCGTTAGAGTTAAGTTCATCCAGCTTTTCAGCAGGAGCAGTTACCTTTGAAGGCTCAACAGTATGTGATGGTGCTTTAATGGCAAAATCCATAGAAACAACATTTGACGATACATCTGAAGCAGCCTCATCAGCGGAAGTTTCATCGGCGAAAGCTGTGGCAGGAACCGTGGTATCAGCAGTGTCGTTATTAAATTCAGGTGTAGCATAACGGCTTCTGTCAGGCTCAGGAGAAGAATTATTCTTCAAATCTTTAACGGTAATGCCGCAAAGCTGGTTGTTATCGTCATAAGAAAGGCACACAAGCCCTGACTTGTCCCAGTATCTTAAAGCACGCATGACATCATTCTCTGTCTGGTTAAATGTATCAGCAAGAGAAGATGCTTAAGCTGCTGTTCTTTCTTGTAAGAAGCCTCAGAAGATAAAGATATACTTTAACAAAATCACCGTTCGCAGAAGGAACATATTCGTCTATAAAAAGATCAGAAACTGCTGTATAACCGGATGCAGTCTCTGAAGATAAATTCAGATTATTCATGGTATCATTCTCCCCAAAAAAGTTATGAGCAGATTATACCACTGAAAAAAATAAATGCAAAGCGCGTTCAGCGCGGAAAGGAGGTTTGTGGAGTTTGTGGAAAATGTGGATAATGTGGATAAGTAAAAATAAACGCAGGAAAACGCATAGAATCTGGATTCTTAAAATTACCAGAATAAAAATTATCCACAACCATTCTGCACAATTAAGTAACAGAAAATTGTGGATAATGTGGATAACTTTGTTGAAAAAATTCAGGCAGGTGGAAAACCGACTATTTAAGCAAGTCCTCACCGACTTTATATATGTCACCGGCCCCCATAGTTATTAACAAGTCACCGTTGATACAATTTTTTAATAAATATTTTTCAATGTCCTCAAAATTGTCAATGTATACACATTCCTTACCGAGAGATTTAATCTTCTCGCACAGGTCAGCAGAGCTGATTCCAAGCGTATCAGTCTCTCTTGCAGCGTATATCTTGGCGAGGACAACTTTGTCAGCGTGGCTTAATGCATCAGCAAACTCATTAAATAAAAGCTTCGTACGCGAATATGTATGAGGCTGGAAAACTACCCATACACGGTTATGTGGATAGTGTGCGGCAGAACTTAAAGTAGCACAGATTTCATCAGGGTGATGGGCATAATCATCAATGACAGTAACACCGTTAAATGTGCCTTTCTTCTCAAATCTTCTGTTAGTACCCTTAAAGTTAGAAAGACCTGCTTTGATATGCTCCATATCAACAGATAGCTTTCTTGCAGCGGCAATAGCAGCAAGAGAATTGTAAACATTGTGAAGCCCCGGTACACCAAGAGTTATAGTGTCAGCCTTCTCTCCATTAATAAGAAGAGAATAAGTGCATCTTCCAAGCTCGTCATAAGCGATATCAGAAGCACTGTACATGCTCTTTGCAGGGTCAGAGCCAAATGTAATGACCTCGCAGTCAGTATCCTGATAGAAATATTCATAATTATCAATGTCAGTGTTGATGATAAGAGTTCCGTCAGAAGGCAGCTTTTCAGTAAAAAGCTTAAAAGAATGACGGATATCATCAATATCCTTGAAGAAATCAAGATGATCTTCCTTGACATTGAGAATAATGTTCATAGTTGGATTAAATGATAAAAAGCTGTTAGTATATTCGCAGGCTTCTGCTACAAAATAATTATCACCGCCTACTCTGGTGTTGCCACCAATGCTGTTAAGTATACCGCCCACAGATATAGTAGGATCCATGCTGGCAGCAAGCAGTATCTCAGAGACCATGGAAGTAGTTGTTGTCTTTCCATGAGTACCGGCAATATTAATTGCATTCTTATAGACGGTCATAATCTGGCCAAGAAGCTCTGCACGGTAAGCATAGGAAGTCCCTTCTTTAGCTGCCTTGAATTCTGGATTATCAGGATGAATTGCTGCTGTATATACAAAGATCTATATCATTAGTTATGTTACCGGCTTTGTGGAACAGATACCAGACATCCGTCCCCAATGAGTTCGTCAGTAAGTGCTGATGAGTGTGAATCGGAACCTGAAACAGAAAAACCTTTAAAAGAATCTTGGCAAGCCCACTCATACTTATACCACCTATGCCAATGAAGTGAATATGGATAGGGTTGTTGAAATCAATCTTGTACATGATATTTTCCTTCCTTGAAATTATTGTTTGTTATATTGTATGTCTTATCGGCTTATTTTTCAAACCTTTCTTATTATATAATATACGATTTAGAAAATGTGCATAAAAATGTGTATAAAAAACTCGAAATTCTTTTTACTTAATGAGAATAGTATGATATAATCAAAATATCTAAAAGCAGTAAAAATTTAACATCAGAGGTGATAGCATGATTAAAAAAGAAATGATTGCAATGCTGTTAGCTGGTGGCCAGGGAAGCAGATTAGGAGTACTTACTTCTAAAGTGGCAAAGCCGGCAGTAGCATTTGGTGGAAAGTATAGAATAATCGACTTTCCTCTCAGTAACTGTATTAACTCAGGAATAGATACAGTGGGAGTATTAACACAGTATCAGCCACTTCGTCTTAATACGCATATAGGAATTGGTATTCCTTGGGATCTTGACCGTAATGTAGGAGGAGTATCAGTTCTTCCACCTTATGAGAAGAGCCAGAACAGTGAATGGTATACAGGAACAGCTAATGCCATTTACCAGAATCTGGAGTATATGGAGCAGTATCATCCGGAATATGTACTTATTCTTTCAGGTGACCATATATACAAGATGGACTATAAGATAATGCTTGATTATCAAAGGCTAACAATGCGGATATTACAATTGCTGCGATGCCTGTACCTATGGAAGAAGCAAGCAGATTTGGCGTGGTTGTTACAGATAACGATAATAAGATTACAGAGTTCGAAGAAAAGCCTGAACATCCAAAGAGCAATCTTGCATCAATGGGTATATACATATTCAGCTGGAAGGTTCTTAAGGATGCACTCATCAAGCTTAAGGATCAGCAGGAATGCGATTTCGGAAAGCATGTAATTCCATACTGCTTTAATAATAATAAGAGAATATTGCTTACGAATACAACGGATACTGGAAGGATGTAGGAACATTAAGCTCATACTGGGAAGCTAATATGGAACTTATAGATATTATTCCTATATTTAATCTTTATGAGGAATTCTGGAAGATATACACCAAGACGGATACAATCCCACCACAGTATATTGCTAAAGATGCCTATATAGAGAAGAGTATCATAGGTGATGGAACTGAAGTATACGGAAGAGTATTTAATTCTGTAATAGGTTCGGGAGTTGTTATTGAAGAAGGCTGTGTAATCCGAGACTCAATTATTATGAATAATTCACACATCGGAAAGAACACAACAATAACCAAGTCAATAATCGCAGAAGATGTAACGATTGGAGAGAATGTTGAACTTGGAGTTGGTGAAGAAGCAGAGAATGTTAAGTTCCCTAAGATATATAATTCCGGACTTGTTACCGTCGGTGAGTGGTCTGTTATTCCAGACAATGTTAAGGTTGGAAAGAATACAGCCATATCAGGAGAGACAACATTACAGGATTACCCTAATGGTGAGTTACCAGGCGGAGGCATAATAATTAAGGCAGGTGATAATTAATGAAAGCAATAGGTATTATATTAGCTGGCGGAAATAACAGAATGATGCGTGAACTATCTAATAAGAGAGCCATTGCAGCCATGCCGATTGCCGGAAGTTATCGCGCCATAGATTTTGCATTGAGCAATATGACTAATTCAAGAATCCAGAAGGTTGCAGTTATTACACAGTACAACGCAAGATCACTTAATGAACATTTAAGCTCATCTAAGTGGTGGGATTTCGGAAGAAAGCAGGGAGGATTATTTGTATTCACTCCTACAATCACAGCAGAGAGCAGTAACTGGTACAGAGGAACAGCAGATTCATTATATCAGAACATGCAGTTTTTAAAGCAGAGCCATGAGCCATATGTAGTTATTGCATCAGGTGATGGTATATATAAGCTCGATTATAATAAGGTGCTTCAGTATCATATTGAGAAGAAGGCTGATATTACAGTTGTCGTCAAGAATTTAGAAGATCGTTCAGAGATAGGCCGTTATGGTGTAGTAGCCATGACAGAGGAAGGAAGAATCACAGATATTGATGAGAAGCCATTAGAGACTAATCTTTCAACAGTTTCAACAGGTATCTATGTGATAAGAAGAAGACTTCTTATTGAACTTCTTGAGAAGGCTGCTGAAGAAGACAGACATGAGTTTGTAAGAGATATTCTTGTAAGATATAAGAATGTCAAGAAGATATATGGATATAAGCTTGATACATACTGGAATAATATATCAACAGTAGATTCTTATTATAAGACTAATATGGACTTCCTTAAAAAGGATGTAAGAGATTATTTCTTCAAGCAGTATCCGGATGTGTATTCTAAGGTTGAGGATTTACCACCAGCAAAGTACAATTTTGGTGCTAATGTAAGAAACAGCCTTGTTTCAAGTGGATGTATAGTGAACGGAACTGTTGAAGATTCAGTGTTATTCAAGAAGATATATGTTGGTAATAACAGTGTAATCAAGAATTCAATTATTCTTAACAATGCATATATTGGAGACAATGCATATATTGAGAACTGTATTGTTGAAAGCAATAGTACAATAAAGGCTAATTCAAGATATGTAGGGAGAATGGCGTAAGGATTGTTGTGGAGGACAGTCCATTGTACTATTAAGAATAAGAATTGCAACAGAAGTGTTTGGACTAAAGTATAACAGGAACCATAGAGGTTTTAGAAGGTGCGTTATGAATATAACAGATGTAAGGGTTAGAAAGATTGCTAAAGAAGGTAAGATGAGAGCTGTTGTGTCAATCACAATAGATGATGAATTCGTTGTACATGATATTAAGGTGATTGAGGGAGAGAAGGGATTGTTTATTGCAATGCCAAGCAGAAAATCATCAGACGGAGAGTATCGTGACATTGCTCATCCTATCAACACTCAGACAAGAGATAAACTGCAGAAGCTTGTTCTTGAGGCCTATGATAAGGCGGAGGATGTAGAGGAGTAACAATTTAACACATTTAAAAGGTCTGACTTTGACAGATGCGTTAGCGCATTTTCAGAGTCAGACCTTTTTTATGCAATATAACCCTTTGCTTCCCTGAATTTGATTGGGGAAATACCTTTTGTTTTCTTGAAAACATCCCCAAAATAATTACCGGATTCATATCCACATAATGAAGCAACATCTGACATTGGAAGATTGGTTTCAAGCAATAATCTTTCAGCATGGCTAATCCTTATTCTATTCAGAAAATCTTTGAATGTCATTTCGGTTTCATCTTTAAAAAGCTTGGACAGATAAGAAGGATTCAGATGTAAATGTTCAGCCAAAGCGGTCAAAGAAATATTGGCGGAAAAGTTCTGTTCTATGTAATCAATGGCATTCTGAATAATTGTATTCTCTGTTTGTAATGAGTTCCTGACATTTAATGACGCTGTTATATCAAAACCAGAACGGATTATACACAGAATAATTCCCTGAATTGAATGCTTTATAGTTAATGAAGATATAGAACTGTGTTTTTTAGATTCTAAAAGAACAGTATCAAAATAATAATTAATCAGGTTAGATGCTGACAGATTAAAAGTAAAGAAATGACAGCAGTATTTATTATAAAAAGTTAAGTCGGGGAAACCTGATATAATTGGTGCTACATAGTCGTCTCCTAATTCAATTACAATCCGCTCATTATCTGTATTGGAATATATGGTTTTATGAGAAATATCACATGGAATCAGGAAGATGGTTCCTTCGTTTATTTCATATAAAGCATCTCTTATTAAAATGCTACAGCTTCCTTTGGTAAGGTAAAATAATTCCCAGAAAGAGTGTGTATGAGAAGATGACATTGAATTTTCTGGAGTGCGATATAATTTTGAAATGTTAAAATAATTTGAATTCATACATTCTCCTGAAGTTATATTTAAAGATATATTAACACAGATAAATGGAAAAATAAATGGATTAAAA
>SCPP01000085.1_pt1 | contig 50364 bp, 40 predicted proteins | sample 6106811 | NCBI WGS metagenome assembly SCPP01 (sample SAMN10720449, study PRJNA508395) | human gut metagenome | isolation source: Participant 2 stool, 15 month | host: Homo sapiens | collected 2018
ACTACTACACGTTCTGCGGTACCGGGATTCATCTGTGCCTGTCCTATAGAATTATTCAATGCATATTGAGGTTTACATATTCCTCACCGGCGGCTGTGGGATTGGTATTGACTTCATCAAAGTCAGAGCAGGAAACTAATCCGGCGCAAAAGCCAAGCCCCAAAAATAATTTATTCATTGTTTTCATTGTTCTTTTTCTTTTTTATGATTAGAAACCAAGAGTTACATTAAACAGGTAAGAACGTGATGTCGGAGCTGACGAGTTCTCCAAACCTGTTGCATTAGTGCTTGTAGCATATACTGATTCCGGATCAATACCGTCCAAATGGCTTGAAATCATCCATACATTATTTACGGTGAAACCAAGCTTAACCTGTTGGAACGGAGTCTTTTTCAACATAGATGACGGGAAACGATAACTCAAGGCGATGTTACGCAAACGGATGTTGGTTGCATCATAAATATAAGCTTCCGAAATACCGGCGCGACCTGTAGCCAAAGCTTTGTAATAACGTTCTAAAGAAACACTTTGATCATTTACCTTATAACCGTTGCCATCTTTGATAACTCCCGCTACAACGATATCCTCACGTTTACCGCCTGGAGCAGTACATTCGGCAATACCACTACGTTGCAAGTTCATATTGGTGAATGAGAAAATATCGCCACCAAAACGTCCGTCAATCAGGAAACTAAGTGTGAAGTTTTTATAATTAAATGTATTTGTCCATCCTAATAGGAAGTCAGGCTGTTGTTCACCAATCTTATGCTTGTCACTAGTGGCCTGTGGCAGTCCTGATTCATTGAGTAATAATTGTCCTTTAAATTCTCCTTCTTCTACTCGTTGATATTTGGTACCCCAGATTTCACCATAAGCACCTCCCGCAACTGCATAAACCTGTAATGCGTCAGAACCTCCTAAAGCATACTGCATACCTGGTTTTCCCGGTAATAATTCAATAATCTTACTCTTGTTCTGAGAGAAGTTCAACTGAGTATCCCAACTAAATTGAGCTGTTTCGATAGGGCGTGCATTCAACATGATTTCAATACCGGTATTTTGAATGTTACCTGCATTTACTTTCATGTTATCATAACCGGAAAGGTTATTTAAAGGAATATTCATTAACTGGCGTTTTGCGTTTGTCTTGTACCATGCAAAGTCAACTCCTAAACGGTTATTGAAGAATTTCAATTCAGCACCGGCTTCCCAAGTAATCAACTCGCTGCGTACATCTGCATCGTATTTGGTTTTTCCTTGTCCGGCAGTTGTATTGCCATTAGGGTCTGAACCAATACTATATGTATTATATAACTGATATGCATCCATATCGTTACCTACTTGTGCAAAAGATGCACGTGCTTTAGCATAAGTAAACCATTCGGGCATGCCTTTGCCTACTTTACCCACCATATCACTGATCACCCATGACAATGAAACAGACGGATAGAAGAATGAACGGTTTTCTTTATTCAAAGCTGATGACCAGTCATTACGGAAAGTTGCATCCAAGAATGCCCAACCATTATAGTTGATCCCAAGAGTTCCATACAAAGAATTGATTTTTTTATGAATATAGGTTTCGGTTATTGACAAATCTTTTTTGTCACCATTGGCTAAAGAGAATAAATCGGGCGCAGTCAATTTTCCCATAGAATTATCCAAACCTGTAGATTTTCTTTCCATTAAGTTACCACCAAAAGAGAAATTACCACCAAATTTTCCAAACAATTCATCTTTATGGCCACTGATCAAAAAGCTGAAATTATTTTCGAAGAACTTTTTCTCACTAGTGCTGTAACGGCTGTTCTTATTATTAGTAGGACTTCCTGCATACAATTTCTCTTCACCCTCAGTGAAATACATATCACTACCGGCTTTGATTTCAGCATCCAGCCAATCTGTAAATTTGTACTTCAATGATCCGTTCATCAGGAAACGATTGCGGCTATCTTTATTGGGATTATAATCTTTAGACCAATAAGGGTTGATACCCCCTTTACTCCACCAGATCATTTCGCCGAATTCGTCTTTGACAGGGCTGGAAAAGTCACGGATGTCAATAGTCGTAGGCATATTGAAAATAGTATAAAATGCATTATTCCCACGTGCACCACTGATAGGGCGGTTTTCTGCGAGGGTATTGATGTATTGTACTTTTGCATCAATGCTCAACGATCATCTTTACCAAAAGTAGAAGATGCACGCAAAGTTAAGTTTGTACGGCTTAAGTTAGCACCCGGTATCATGCTGGAGTCATCCATACGATTCAATGAAGTGTAAATGGATGTTTTATCATACTGCTGCTGGAATGATATGCTTTCTGATAAGTTCACACCTGTATCAAAGAAATTTTTTACGTTATCAAAGATTTGCATATTTGCAGTTGTACCATCCCATTTTGTATAGCTTTGCCCTGTTACTTCAGGTCCCCAGCTATAGCTGTTAGTTGAGTCGAACACGCCATTCTCACCTTGTCCAAAGGCTTTTTTTTAGGGAGCATAAATGTTGTCTCAGCGGAAACTGAACCAGAGATGGTGATACCCAAACCTTCACGCTTTGTTCCTTTTTTAGTTGTAATCAAAATAACACCATTACCGGCACGAGAACCATAAAGTGCAGCAGCTGACGCACCTTTCAACACAGACATGGACTCAATATCTTCAGCATTAATATCTGAAAGTCCATTACCCATATCCAATGTCGGGTTATCAATATCATTATTACTTGCTCCTGTAAAGTTATCCATTGGCACACCATCGACAACAATTAACGGCTGGTTCAAACCTGTTACAGAATTCGCACCACGAAGCTGGATTTTGGAAGAACCGCCGGACCATTACTTGAACGGATAATCTGGACACCTGAAACTTTACCTGTCAAAGCATTTGCGAGGTTCGTTTCACGAGCTTCAAGTAACGCGTCACCTTTTACCTCCTGCATGGCATAACCCAGTGCTTTTTTCTCACGTTTGATACCAAGAGCAGTCACTACAACTTCGCCCAATGTTTGTGTGTCATCCTGTAAAGTTACATTCATGGGTTGTCCATCCCAAGGAATCTCTACTGTTTGATAACCTACAAATGAAATTTGAATGATATCCCCTTTTTTCACATTGGATAAAGAGAAGTCGCCATCAAGTCCGGTTATCGTACCATTAGTCGTACCTTTCACTACTACAGACGCACCGATAACGGTTTCACCTGTAGCGTCTACTACAACTCCTGTACAAGCTCCATTTTGTTGTGTGATTTTCACATCGGCAACGCCGGGATTGGCGACCGCGTATGCTGATCCTGTAGAGGCACCCATTAGGAACAGCAACATACTGACTGATTTTAGTCGTTTTAACATAGCTGTGATTTTTTTTAAGTTTATTGAAAATCAAGTAATTCCGTTTCCTTAGTTCCTTCAGAACTACTCTTGTAGCTATGTATCTGATAATCAATGTGTTTTATTTTTATGCCTCAAAAAGAAAAATTGTATTTAAAAGTCTATAGAAGGACTTTTAAATACAATTTTCTATCTATTTTCTACCGAAAAGAGCACTAATATAGAAAGCCGAATAACCATAATGGTATTTTATTATTTATTCCATACTCTATATCATCAGCGACAATATATGCATCAGAAAGTCCATTTATTTGTTGTTTACCTTTATGTCTACCACCGACTTCAAAAGTATAGCGTCCATCAATAAAGAAATCACTCTCTTTAGAAACGTTTATTCTGTGGCAATAACGCAATTGGTTGGCAAAAAAAGTTTCCCTGACATTTCCAATATCAATCTGACTGGCAGACAATGCATACATTAAATTAGGATTCTCCAAAAACAGTTTATCAGGTTTTTGCAAGCGGCTTATGCCGGAGCCTTCTTTTTGGAGATTCATAGTCAGACAGCTGTCATGGAGGGCATCCAGATAGGCCAGCAATGAATTACGTGAGATTCCTATCCGTTCACTTAGTTTGCTGACATTAGGAATAAAAGGCGCCGACTCTGCAATGATATATAGTAACTGCTTAATTTTAGTTGTATATGAAATATCAACCCCTCTTAACTGTGGAATCTCCAATTCCACAATCAGATTGACCACTTCATTTATTCTTGAATAATAAAGAGCGGGTAATTCATTGTAATAAGGATAATATCCATGTTTCAAATAATCAGAAAAATGTTTCAGAACTTTAACTTTGTCTACTATCCCGACAGATAATGCCAGATGATTGTCCAATATATTATTTAAAGTCAATATCGGCAATGATAGTTTTTCATTCCAGTTTAAATACTCGCGAAAAGAAAAACCTTGCATTTCATAAACAATAGCCCGCCGGCTTAAATCCGATTTGGCATTTAAGATTTCAAGCAAGGACGAACCTGTAAAGACTACATGAAGTTCAGGTAAGTCATCATAAATATTTTTCAGTTCTTGAGACCAGTTGGGGTATTTGTGTACTTCATCCAGAAACAGATATTTTCCTCCCCGCTTTACAAAATCGGAAGCTAAATCATAAAGTTTATGTTCACTGAACCAAATATTATCCACACTGGCATAAAGTACGGTTTTATCCATTGGAAGGTTCAGTTTGATATACTGCAACAATAAAGTTGTTTTTCCAACTCCCCGGGCCCCCTTTATACCGATAAGACGAGCTTCCCATTCTATCTCATTCATCAGGCTACGTACAAAAGAAGTATTTGTTATAGCCAGTTTCTTGATAAAGGATTCAAATAATCGTTCCATTTCTTCTTTTTGTTTATCACACATTACAAAAATAGTAATAAATTGTTCATCGCGATAAACAAAACGAGTTTTTTTTTAAAGTTGCAGCAATAAAATGCTCACATTGCCATTTGTTTAAATAAAGTTCAGACCTTCGCCCAAGTGTACTGCCCTTTTTTATTTGGCTTATGTTAAGTGGCTCTATGACCTATGCATAATATGCTTTGCCGATATCAGAATATCAAATGATTTTGGGTATAATAAAAAAGGAAGAGAATATATCACATAACCTCTTCCTTTTTTATTAATAAACTTGGACTAGCGTCATATTTCAGACTGTTTTTTCATTAATTCAAATTAGGTCCTTCGCCAAATTGCGGATTTCCTTCATCTACCCATACACGCTGAGAGTTTAGTTTGTCAGGATCTGCATTGTCAGTACCATAAGAGAACCCTTGCGCTTTATATGCTGCAATTGTAATATCACGCATCTGATCTGTAGGAGCAGGTTCACTTACTTTGAAACGTCTCGGAATTAATGTTGAATAATCCAATAAATCACTAAATTCCTCCCAAGGTAATAATGTACTGTTTTTCATGGGAATACCGGAACGACGTACATTTATAAACTGATCAAGAGGGCTCATTATATAGTGGATGTACTGCTGAATATATACCTTTTCCAAATCAGATTTAGTATCACCAGTTAATTTGAAAGCATCATGAGAGAGCATTTCATTAACCATGGTATCATCAATCTTAATAGTAGCATCGAGCGGGTCATTTACACAAGTACGTGAATAATAAGGAACTTGATTGAGTTCCGCTGCTTTGTCATATACATAAGCAGATAAACGACAACCTTCTGTCAGATATTCTTGAGCCGATTTAGGTGCATTAGCTCCTAATAATTTAAATTCAGCTAATAATAATTGTACTTCTGCTGCTGAGAAATAAATGCCATACCATGGGGTTATTTGAATATCTTTATCAGGTGTTACATCCGGTGCATCTGGATAAGTGAAGTCATAAATACCTTTTACTAATTCCTGATTGCGGAATGACAGCGCTTCATAATCTCTTGTTCCACCTGCGGAAGTTTTTAACTGGAACAATAAACCTGTAGGGTCAAAAATCCATTTGTTATTCTCTTCCAAGCCAGCACCAATCTTTAAAGGGGCTCCGTAATAACGTACCCATGGTTCGCCTGGACCTGTCCAGCCTTTAAATTTACCGTCTTCGATAATAGCGTTTTCGGCGATATAAGGAGGAATTTCTTTACCTTGATCCAAGAATGCTTGTATTACAGCTCCGTTAAACTCATTCTTTGTGAAGGCACTTAACAGACGTGTGTCGCGGTTGTCTTTCATAAAGTCAATTAATAAATCATGTCCGGCACCTTGAGGGAAATCATTGTTCCAGTGATTGTTTGTTCTTCCGCGATTATAAATAAAATCATCAGTTGCGGATTCTAATATACCAGCCTGATTGGCTATGACTTCATTTGCTATCTTAATGGCTCTGTTTCTGTCTTTATTAACAAGACGTGCTGCTAGCTTTAATTTTAAAGAGTTGGCGAATTTCGCCCATTTTTTGACATCGCCATTGTATATGAAATCCTGATTACCTAAGATATCGCTAATATTATTAGTCGTAAGATAGTTAATAGCCTCGTCCAATTCCTTCAACCAATAATCATATAATTCTTCCTGTGTGTCAAATTTGGGATACAATGTGCCTCCATAACGAGCCATCTCTGCTTCCGTGTATTGAAGTGAGCCATACATATCGCTATCACCCATTGCCAGAAAGACAGCTAAAGGATTACATAGATATTGAATATATCCATAACGTGCTTTATCTTCATCAGACATTTGAGAAATTTGATAACGTAAATCATTTATCATACGTAAAGTATCATATATATTCGATCCTGTACTACCTTGCTCGGTTATCAGATTAAAACTGTCTACATTACCACTTGGGCTAACAATACACTGTCCCCAAGCACCAATACGCGGAAAATCATAATACCATGCAGAATAATCCATCGGTTCGAATTGATATAGGCATTCCGTGAATAAAAAACGGATATTAGGAGTTGAAATGTCACCTTCACTTGAGTTTATATCTTTAAACTCATCGGCACAAGAGGATAAAAGTCCTGCACCTAAAATGCATGAAGCAAATAAATATTTTAATTTCATACTAATTCAATTTTATATTGTTAAAGCATTATGCATTAGAATTCGGCATTAATAGTAAACGTATAGTTTCTAATATATGGTTCATAACCACGGATACGGAATTCTGCAGATCTATTACCACGAACACTTTCCGGGTGAACGTTATTAGGCAATGAATTATATATATAGCCTACATTGCGTGCTGCTAAACTTAAATTCAAACCTTTAGCACCAATCTTTGATGCTATGCTTTTAGGCATACGATATGACAATGTGATATCACGAAGAGCTATGTAACTTAACTCATGCACCCAGTCATCATTAACGACACCTTCGCCCCAAGAATTTCTAAACACATGATATGCACTAGCATGGGTCGGTTCGATAATACCTGCATCAATAGCTTGCTGATGGGTCATACCACTGATGTCATGTGATTTGCCATCAATACCTGTAGCTGAAGTACCCGGGGCAAACACTCCTTCTAAAATAACACCATCTTCATAGGTGATTCCATTGCTACCCCCTGCATACTGACTTGTCCAAGTCAAACCACCACTTGCCGCATCACGATATTTTAAAGACGTTTTAGTCCAGCCGGCATTTGAACCGTAACGGTTGCTATACATAGCTACTAAACCACCGATACGCATATCAAGACCTACATGTAAACTTAAATTTTTCCAGCGCAGGCTTGTTGACATAGAACCTAAAAAATCCGGTTGCATATCACCCAATTCCTGAACCACTCCACTTCTACGTTCGTATACAGCACGACGCGTATCACTGTAGTTCAACAAAACTCGCCCTTGATCGTCACGAGCAGGAAGAATATCAGTCATTAACATACCATAACTTCCACCAACTTTAGCAACAGAACCAATACGGTAGTCATAGGCGTTTACTTGACCTGCAAGTGAAATATATTCAGCTGCATCCGGATGGAGTTCTACAATCTTACTCGTATTTTTGGTCCATGTGAAATCTAGTCCCCATTCCCAATCTTCATTTTGGAAAGGAATAGTATTCAAAGCTAACTCTATACCTTGATTCTGAATATTACCAGCATTAATCAATTGTGTACTGATACCTGATACCCAAGGAGTTGCTATTTCCATTATTTGATCTTTGGTATTTTCTTTATAGTAAGTTACATCCAAATTCAGACGGTTTTTAAATGTACGGAAGTCCAAACCAATTTCCCAAGCATTTTTACGTTCCGGTTTTAAATTGGAGGCTTTCATTATTGTATTTAAAGTATTGGTATAAATATTCCCGCCATTAGGCAATTCAATTGTACCAAATCCATAAGCCTGGTTTACATAATAAGGATCGGTATCATTACCTACTTGTGCCCACGAGCCACGAACCTTAGCGAAAGAGATCCATTCGGGCAATTGCTCACGGAATGTTTCACTAATAATCCAAGAACCTGAAACTGAAGGGTAAAAATAAGAATGATTACCTGTACCATTAGCATAAACTAATGCAGAAGACCAATCATTACGTCCTGTAACATCCAAATAGACTTGATTCTTCCATCCTAAATTTAAAGCAAAAATGGCAGAAAGCATACGTTTTTCGCTTTTCAATCCACCATCGGATTTTTTAGGATTCTTTGAGTTATCAACGAACCATTGTCCAGGAACCACCATACCTCCGTCAGTATTTACAGAATATTCATATCTGCTAGTATTATAATATTCAAAGCGTGCAAAGCCACCAATATAATAATCTTTTATAGTTTTGTTCCAAGTAAACGAGCCACCAAAAGTGGTTTGTTCCTTTGTGTTTTGCCAAATTTTATAATAGCCTCCATCATTGGCATATCCGGTTCCTAATTCTTTGTTATCACCACGATTGTAGTAATAATTCATATTAGCATCAGCTTTAAATTTCAGCCAGTCGGTTATTTTCATATTAACTTCAAAAGTAGGGCGTACAACTGTTTCTTTTTGGCGATAATCATATTTATCAATTTCGAACCAATAGGTTTTACCAGGAACATTTCCATAGATGTCACCATAATCAGTACTTGCCACTCCACCATGTTCACCGAGATATTTGTTACGGAAATATTGGGGGTCATAATTGGGAGTCCATGTTCCGTTTACGAAATTTTCACCGATATTGCGTGCTGCATTTCTTGGCGTTGAATTAGAAAAATTCACAGAAGCTGCAACATCTACCCAATCATTTAATTTATGTGTTGCTTTTACCAAGAAAGAATAACGCTCAAATGTATTATTCGGAGTAGTGGATTCAGCATGTTTATAAGACATGGAAGCATAGAATGTGGTTTTGTCATTACCACCATGAATAGCTAGATTTGTATTGGTGTTGAAACCTATTTGATACATATCCAACATATTATTTTTATGTGGGGAATAAGTAGTCATTGTACCGTCATAATTTTCAATTTGACTACCGTCATATTTAGGACCAAATCCAGTTCCCCAAGTTCCAATTAAGGTATGTTGTCCAGCTGAGTTCACTTGGAATTGTGTTGGTTGCCAGATATTACCATCACCATCTGCGTCATAACGTCCTACATACGGACCATCACCATAGACAGTCTGAATATCTGGAGTTTTATATGCATGGTCGATACCGAATGTTTGAGAGAAACTGATACCTAATCCACTACCACCCTTGCCACTTTTAGTAGTAATTACAACAGCACCATTCAAACCACGAGAACCATAGAGTGCAGTCGCTGCGGCACCTTTTAAAACAGAAACTGTTTCAAAATCATCAGGATTTAGATTTTTCAATTCATTACCATAGTCACTGGAATTACTCCCCCAGTTCAAGTCATCATTACCAGATACATTATTATCCAGTATAACACCGTCTACTACATAAATAGGCTGGTTGTTATTGCCCATCGTGGAAGCACCACGGATTTGAATTTTGGCTGCGCCAAAGATACCACCATCTGAACTGGAAATTTCAACACCTGCTACTTTTCCTTGTAATGCAGTAACCGGAGAAATGGTGTTGGCTGCTTTCAATTCATCACCCCTTACTTCGGTAACGGCATAACCCAGCGCCTTTTCCTCACGTTTCAATCCTAGAGCGGTTACAACTACCTCACCCAACAATTGAGTATCATCTTTCAAAAGAACATCTAGAGGTTTCCCGGTCCATTTTATTTCTTGAGTAGCATAACCAACGAAAGAGATAACAATGATATCCCCTTCCTTTACATTACTTAAAGAGAAGTCACCGTCAAGCCCTGTGATAGTACCATTCGTAGTCCCTTTCACTACTACAGATGCACCGATAACACCTTCTCCCGTAGCATCCTTGACGATACCCGTACATGTCCCTGTCTGTTGTGTGATTTTCACATCGGTAACGCCGGGATTGGCGACCGCGTATGCTGCTCCGGTAGAGGCACCCATTAGGAACAGCAACATACTGACTGATTTTAGTCGTTTTAACATAGCTGTGATTTTTTTTAAAGTTTATTGAAAATCAAGTAATTCCGTTTCCTTAGTTCCTTCAGAACTACTCTTGCAGCTATTGTGTTGATATTCAATGTAGTTGAATATGATAACGACAAAAAGAAATTTCCATTTAAAGCCGTTAAAACAAACTTTAAATGGAAATTTTCTACTTCATTTCTACCCAAATCACTACTTTGCACAAAGAAATAAGGGAGTATTACATTCCGTAAAAGAATGAGAACTTTCAATAATTGGTGGGAAAGTTTTTCATCTTACAAATGAAAACAGCATCGGCTCATTGTTTTAGAAAGTCCTTATCTTTTTCAAGAAGAATCAACTCTTTACTTACATATAAATAATATTTGCAAAATAATTCTATGTATAGTCCTGAAGGTCAAAATAAAACAATCCCCTTGTTTTTACAGGAAAAACAAGGGGAACTGTTATTCTTTAATTTTATTTTCAGTTCTTCGGTCCTTTGCCAAAATCAGGATTTTCTTTATCCATCCATACACGTTCGTCATGCAAAACTTGTGGATTTTTTGCATTTGTACCTTGATATGTATAACCTTGTGCTTTATATGCAGCGATAGTTATGTCATGTAACTGATCTGATTCCAAAGGCTCCATAACAGCAAATCTTCTAGGGATAGGATAAGAGTCACCCAATTGTTCGTCAAATTCCTTACGCGGTAAAATGGAACTATTCTTCATAGGAACACCAGAACGCATAATGTTAACATATTGATCAATCGGTGCATTAAAATAATGGAGATATTCTTGGATATACACTTTTTCCAAATCAGAAGCTTTATCTCCACTTAAATTATAAGCCTCTTTCTTAAGCAGTTCTGTCAGCCATTCCTCTTGCAGCTTAATGGAAACATCATGAGGGTCATTTACATAAGGACTGTCATAATAAGGTATATGATTCTGACCGGCAACATAATCATATCCTTTTACTGAAGCAGTGATACCGTCTGTAAAATACTCTTGGGCACTTTTTTTTTTTCTATTTTTAGTAGCTCCCAACAGGGTGAATTCAGCCAAGAAGAAATTGGTTTCCGCTGCCGAAAACATACAGACCATACCAGCCATATTGTTGAGTGTCCTGAACCGGAGTAACATCCGGAGCATCCGGATAAGTATATGTCAACAAACCTTTTACCATTTCTTGATTCCGGTAAGTACACGGATAATAGCTTTTCTTGGCACCAGCTGCCGAGTACAAAACAAACAATTGTCCTTTGGGGTCAAAATAATCCTCGTATTTGTCCATCTGTCCTGCACCTATTTCTACAGGAAGACCATAATAACGTACCCAAGGTTCACCTGGACCACCCCATTCTTTAAAGACTTTCTTTCCATTTTTAACCTCAGAAATTACATTCTTTTCTACAAAATCCGGCATTTCTCTTTTTTGATCAAAATAAGCCTGCACAACATTAGAATTGTAGTCATTCTTTTGGAAGAAATAAAGCAAACGCGGATCTTTGTTGTTTACCAAAAAGTCTATAAGATGTTGCGTACCTACTCCTACAGAAAAATCATTATTCCAATTGTTATCGAACTTACCCTTGTTATATACAAAGTCATCATCCGTAGTAGCAATTAAGCCAACAGGACTTTCTGCTACCTGTTTTACTATTTCAAAAGCACGGTTCCGGTCTTTGTTTATCAAACGGGCTGCAATTTTCAATTTCAAAGAATTGGCCAGTTTGCCCCATTTTTTCAAATCACCTTTATAAATAAAGTCCTGATTATTCAAAACATCTTTGATTTCGTTACTGCTCAGATAATTAATAGTCTGGTCCAGTTCTTTCAGCCATACTTCCAAAAGTTCCTCTTGAGTGTCATACTTAGGCAATAACAAAGGAGGATTGGTATATCTGGCTTGTTCTGCTTCTGTATATTGACGTGAGCCATATAGGTCGGCATCTTGGATACTTAAATAAACCAACAAAGGATTACAAAGATATTGGATATATTCATAAGTCGCTTTTTCCTCTTCAGGCAACTGGCTGATTTGATATCGAATCTCATTAGCATAACGAAGAACTTCGTTTACTTCATAACCACAACCATTGGCTTCATCAGTCGGACGATTTGAACGAGTTGTATTACCTCCTGATGAAACTGTTGTTTGCGACCAGGTAGAAAGATCATTAAATCCTCCAAACCACTGTGCATAATCTCCCGGTTGGAAAGAAGCCTCACATTTAGTGAACAGGAAACGAATATCAGGCTTTGTAATAGTAGACGGATCTGAATTTAATTCAGAGAATTCATCTACACAGGAAGTAAACATTACACTTCCTAAAAGCAGTGCGGCTGCTAAAGTTCTATATTTCATTGTTGATAATTCTTTTAAAGTTAACAATTAGAAATTGGCATTAATTGTAAATATGTAACTTGCCGTATAAGGCTCGAAACCACGAATACGGAACTCTGAAGCTGAATTAGAACGTACAGATTCCGGATTCAGGTTATTAGGTAATGAATTATACAGATATCCCAAATTACGTGCACTGAATGACAGGTTCAATCCTTTTGCACCCAGTTTGTGACTGATGCTATTAGGCAAACGATAATTTATAGTAATATTACGCAAAGCGATATAACTCAACTTGTGTACCCAAATGTCATCAATTGTCTGTGCTCCCCATGCATAATTATTTCCATACCATGAACCGGCATGAGTGGGTTCCAGTTTTCCTTCCTGTACCAGCTGTGCGTAAGACAGTCCGCTGACATCCATTTTTGTTCCATCCACCAAGGTCGCAATTGTTCCTTCTTTAAAAACACCTTCCGGAATCATACCATCAGTATATTGAATACCTTTGGAATCGGCGTATTGACTAGTCCAAGTCATACCTCCATGTTCCGGGTCACGGTATTGCAAAGAACTTTCTGTCCAACCGGCCTGAGTTCCGTATAAGTTACAGTAAGATGCTACCAAACCTCCAAAACGCATATCCAGTCCGACATTCAAACTTAAATCTTTCCAAGTTAACGTTGTTGCTACAGATCCCAGAAAATCGGGTGTCATGTTGCCCACTACTTCCGCTGTTTTGCTTTGTGCTCTATATGCGCCTCTCCAGCTGTCATCCCACTCCAACAAAGGTACACCGTTTTCATTACGTGCCTGAGTGACATCTGACATCAACACACCATAAGACTCACCGACTTTCGCTACAGAGCCGATATGATAGTCGTATGCGTTTACATAACCGGACAATTCAATATAGTTGGCAACATTAGGATGCAAGGATACAATTTTACTTCTGTTTCGTGTATAAGTGAAGTCCAGATCCCACTGCCAGTCTTTAGTTTTGATAGGAGTGGTATTTAATGCGATTTCAATACCTGAGTTTTGGATATTACCAGCATTTACCAACTGTTGGGTAACACCGGAAATAGCAGGAACATTGATTTTCATAATCTGGTCTGTGGTATTTTCCTTATAATAAGTGAAATCCAAATTCAAACGATTATTAAAAGTACGGAAATCCAAACCTATTTCCCATGAATTCTTACGTTCCGGTTTAAGGTCGGCAATCTTCATCAGTTTGTCCAGTTCATTGGTATAGATATTGCCGTCATACATTTCCATTGTGGCAAAAGAATACGTCTGATTGACAGCGTATGGGTCTGTATCATTACCTACTTGTGCCCATGATGCACGAAGTTTTGCCAAGTTAATCCATGAAGGCATACTTTCGCGGAAAGTTTCATTAATCAACCATGAACCTGATACAGAAGGATAGAAGTATGAGTGATTACCTGTACGATTGGCATATACCAATGCAGAAGACCAGTCATTACGTCCTGTAACATCCAAATAGAATTGATTCTTCCATCCTAAATTTAAAGCAAAAATGGCAGAAATAATTCTTTTGCTGCCCGATATGGTCGATTCGCTCTTTTTAGTCTTTTTTGAGTTTTCCACGAACCATTCTCCAGGCACCACCATTCCTCCGTCAGTTGATACTTTTGAATGTTGGGAAGAGGTGTTGTAATACTCAAATCGTGCGAATCCACCGAGTGAAAAATCTTTTATCTGCTTGCTGGCAGTAAAAGTTCCCCCTACGGTAAATTGTTCTTTTATATCTTGCGTAATACCATAATATCCTCCTTCGTTTGCATAACCGGAACCTAATTGCTTATCTTCTATAGAAGTATAATAACGGTTCATATTAGCGTCTGCTTTAAACTTCAGCCAATCTGTCATCTTTACATTTACTTCAAATGTAGGACGAATAACAGTTTCCTTCCGTACATAATCGTAATTATCTACTTTGAAGAAATAATTTTTAGCGCTGGAAGGAACCGAACCATATTGGTCACCATAGCTGGTACTGGCAATACCACCATGCTCACCTAAATATTTGTTCCGGAAATAATCTACGTCAAATAGCGGGTTAATCACATTGGTATTTGCATTGACAAACAATTCACCCGCATTCAGTTGTGCATTACGCGGTTTTGAGTTGGCAAAGCTAAAAGAAGCAGCAACATCCACCCAATCGTTCAACTTATGGCTAGCTTTCAACAACATGGAGTAACGTTCAAAAGTATTGTTTTCTGTTGTTGATTTGGCATTTTTATAAGATAAAGATGTATAAAATGATGTTTTTTCATTACCACCGCGAATAGAAACATTCGTGTTTGTATTGAACCCTAATTTATATAAATCCAGCATATTATTTTTACGTGGAGAATAGGTAGTCCATGTACCATCATAATTGCGGATTTGAGAGCCATCATATCTAGGACCAAAACCAAAGTTGGGTACTCCTACTAATGTATGTTCCCCATTCTGATTTACTGTAAACTGATGTTCATCCCACATACTTCCATTTTGGTCGGCATCAGATTGTCCCGGCATGTATCCTGGACCATATAAAGTTTGAATATCCGGAGTCTTGAAAGCATGGTCAATACCAAATGTTTGAGAAACGCTGATACCCAGCCCTTGTGTACCCTTACCGGATTTGGTGGTGATTACAACCGCACCATTCAAACCGCGGGAACCATACAATGCTGTTGCCGCAGCACCTTTCAATACTGATACAGTTTCAAAATCATCAGGATTTAAGTTTTTCAACTCATTACCATAGTCGCTGGCGTTGTTGGCACCTGCGTCCCAGTCTGCTGTCGTATTACCAGATACACCGTTATCCAGAATCACTCCATCCACCACATAGATAGGCTGGTTGTTGGAACTTAAGGTTGAAGCTCCACGAATCTGTATCTTGGTACCACCAAACAAACCACCATCTGATCCTGAGATTTCAACACCGGCTACTTTACCTTGCAATGCGGCTACCGGAGAAATGGTATTGGCAGCTTTTAATTCATCTCCCTTCACTTCAGTAACTGCATATCCCAAAGCTTTTTCTTCACGCTTCAATCCCAAAGCTGTAACCACAACTTCACCTAACTGTTGCGTATCATCTTTTAAAGTTACATCGATAGGCTGTCCGGTCCATTTTACTTCCTGTGTCTGATATCCTACAAAAGAAATAACAATGATATCTCCTTTTTTTACATTTGACAAAGAAAAATCACCGTCAAGTCCGGTAATAGTACCATTAGTCGTACCTTTTACTACTACAGATGCACCAATGACAGTTTCACCCGTAGCATCCTTGACAATTCCTGTACATGTACCACTTTGTTGTGTGATTTTCACATCGGTAACGCCGGGATTGGCGACCGCGTATGCTGCTCCGGTAGAGGCACCCATTAGGAACAGCAACATACTGACTGATTTTAGTCGTTTTAACATAGCTGTGATTTTTTAAGTTTATTGAAAATCAAGTAATTACATTTTCTTAGTTCCTTCAGAACTACTCTTGCAGCTATATGTCTGATAATCAGAGTATATGTACTTTGGTAATTTTAAGATGATCTTTGTCCTTGAATTTACAAACAGGAAATAAATTTGCGATTTCTACCAGTTTTCTACTAGCTACCATCCCGTTACCATAGTCAAATTTAAATTAGGATAGGATTAATAAATATTGTATTGTAATACTTTTTATTCTGTCACCACATATCGCTGGACTTCAATATTATATGGTGACAGAACTTTCAGTATTTCCTTGAAATGGTTTATCAGTTAGAGCCGGTTCAGCAGATACTGGTCGCCATAGCGGGTATGTAATTTCTTCACTCCCATCAGAGCCAAATGTTTTCCGAAGGCTCTCATCTTGACATCACGCATGGTTTCAGGACTGGCTTTTTTCATCACTTCATAAATTTGGCCGATAGTCCATCTTTGAAACTTCTCCCATCCCGGGGCAGACTGAAGCAGCTATAAAAGAGGCTTTCCTCTATGGGACGGCGCAAAAATGCGTCATTACGCAAGCTGACAGCCTGTTCTTCTTTGGGTGAGAGCCAATAGCGGCGGTTATGTTTTAGTTCATCTCTTAACTGAGCATAAAGTTGTTTATAATTGATGCGAGGCAAACGGATACTCCCTTTGGTCATCACCGGATAAAAACGGCGGTTACCGGAAGAATCGGTCAGCAGATCGCAAAAATTGGAAGTGCCAATAAATGAACTAAGGCGCGGTTGCTGGCTATAGCTGCTTTGAAACGGACGGCGCATACTAAGACCGCTCATTTGGACTAGATTCTTCAGCCGTGCCAGTTTACCTTCTTCCATCCGATTGAATTCGTCTATATTGATAAGAGCCAAAGAGCGCATTTTGCGCAGGGCATCCTCGCGGGTCACATCGAAGTCATCGGTATAATATCCACGTAACGCTGGTGGAAGGAGCGACCGGCAAAAGGTAGACTTCTTCAGGCCCTGAAGGGGATTAACCAAAATGGGAATCAGGCAGTTGCCATGCATCCGGTTTTTACCGCTCCATTGCATCACCATGCCCAGCATCCAGATATGAAACACCTCCACCCATTGCGTTTCATCGCTTACCGAGTGTGCCAGCTCGCTTACTCTGTCGTGCCCGTCCCAGTGTGGCAGATGTTCCAAATAGGCTGTCACGGGGTGAAAAGAAGGAATGCGTGACGAACCCAGATAACGGCGCATATCACGGTCCATACAGTTCACGCCTTCCTCTATTGCATTAATAACCAATGTGTTGAATTCTCGCTCATCCACCACACGGTATTTATCGAACTTGTGCTTGTCATGAAATTCGCATTGTTCTGTTATTTGGTTGTAACGAAAGGAATAATGAGTGGTGAGGAACGAATCAAGCCCTTTCATGGCTTGTTTCAGTTTTGAGTCTTTTTCTTTTTCCATTAAATCTGTTTTTTATTGATTTGAGGTGTGAAGATAGTTCTGCAAAACAGGGTTTTGCAAGAACTTTGCCCGACAAATTAAAATAAATCCAACGTGTGAAACATTTATGGCAGAATCTTTGCAAGAGGACGAAAGAATCCGTACCTTCGTCCGGAAGAATCTGGGTTCTCACTGACGTGAAGTTGCCTACTCACTTTAGTGAAGAGCCATTGCCACGGTGAAACTGCCGCTTCACTAAGGTGAAGCAACAGAATGTTCTGTAAGTTTGCACGATAACATCCTATAAATAAAACAAATACATAGTACATTATGTCAGACATTAAATTTGATATCTATGAATCTCCGGCAAATGACGGGGAAAAGAAAAAATACCATGTGAGAAACACCAACAAGCAGACCATCCACTCGAAGGACTTGATACACGAGGCTACGCTTTATACTTCAGTAAGCCGTTCGGACTGGGCGGCAGTGGTAGAGGGACTGATAGATATTCTGTCCGAGAAATTAGGTGACGGCAAACGAATCCATATCAACGGATTAGGGTATTTCTCTGTCAGTATCGGCTCCACAGAAAGTGAAAATCCTAAGAAGATGACCCGTGGCACAGTACAGATAACAGGAGTCAACTTCCAGCCTGAGAAAAGTTTCAAGAAGAGTATTATAAGCCGGGCACATTTTGTAAGAGAACGATACAAGGTGCACACGGTGGACTTGTCGCCTATCGAAGTAGACGGGCTGCTGAGTGAATATTTTAAAGATCATCGCAGTATCACCTGCGCCCGGATGCAGCAGGTCTGCGGAATGACCCGTTCTACCGCATACCGCCGCCTACAGGCACTGACCCAAGGAGCCCATCCGTCATTACAACGCGAGGGCTACAAAAATGCCACTGCCTACATACCGGTTAAAGGGCATTACGGACGTTCCTACACGGCAGATCGCTGGTAACGAGCCGGATAGGGTGAAGGGAGAATTTTGTGTTTCATGTAAAACGAATTGTTATATCATACTTTAAAATAAGAAAAAATGAAAAGAACCATCTTGAAAACGTAGGAATCGGCTTGTGCTTCCTGCTTAGCACCGGGACGGTCTGCGCGCAGAACTACCCTGGAAAAGTGAAGAATGCACAAGGTATCGAGGTGACCTACCAATCGAATTACAAAGGGAAAGCCCGGCCGGGGCATCTGTTGATGACCGTGTCCAGTGACCGCGTATCATTGACCAACGTATGGCCGGAGCAAAACGACCGTCCCAATCCCCGCCCGGAAGACAAGACACCTGTAACCGGCAGTTACATCGACTACACCACCCGGCAGGCATACCGCAGGGCTGAACTACCTAACGGACAAGTGATATCTGCGGTCACTCCTTCGAATTCGGCAAAGGTTTCACGCAAACGGGCGAAGGAAAACACTTAGGGATGAACTGCAAAATTTTGCGCACATCCATCAATTCCAACACCATCGAGGTGTGGTATACCAACGACATCCCTTTTCGTGGTACTCCGCAAGCCAATGTGGGTGTACCTGACGGATTGGTACTGAGAGTCGTGCGAAACGGTGACATGATTCAGGAAGCCACCCATATTACCCGCTGAAGAAAGGAAAGGATGTGTTGCCACAGTCGTGGGGGGAAAGCATGGATGCGGCCGACTACCAATATACCATCAACCAAAGCGGAGTTATCACAATTCCGGTCTTCGACCAGCAGAGCATCTGCTTCAACAACGCTAAATTGCCCGAAGTACTGGAGGATGGCGTACAATACAGTGCCGGAGGCGGCACCATCCTGTTGAAGAAAGTGAAGCTGCCCGACTATGTGAAGAATCGTACCGTCTTTGCGGAAGTTGTCCAATACTCGGACGGTGATGCTTACGACCGCACCGGTTCTGTCTTTCTGATACCGGAAGGCAAGCAGCTGTCTTTTCTTGATGCCATACGTGATTTGAAGAAAGTTCCCTCTTTCCGCTCGGAAAATACGGACTACCACGGGCTGATTTCCACAGCGGAGTATGATGTGCCTTTAGAGTTGATGCGTTTCTTCACCGGTTTCGGTGTGCGCAAGTTCAATTATAATAAGGTGAAGGGACAGGACTGGGTGGACTCCGTACTTTACAAAATGGAGGTAACCCACTGGCCGAAAATTGGAAGGGAAGCTTGGATTGGCGCTTACATCGGCAACTGGGATGCCAAAGGACATCGTCTGTCGTTGAAACTGAAGTATTATCCTGATGAAGAACATCGGGTTTATAATACTCTTCCGCTGTTCAATACAGTGAATTATCTGGAGCAGGCAGGACAGCCTTATCCGATTTTCATGCGTCAGGATTCTCTGACCGTAAAGTTCACCTTGAAGGAGCCTGCCAAGAACGCCCGTCTGTACTATCTCACCACGGGACATGGCGGTTGGGGAGGCGGTGATGAGTTCAACCAGAAACCGAACACTCTCTATTTGGACGGTGAAAAGGTGATCTCTTTCGTACCTTGGCGGGATGATTGTGGAACTTATCGTAACTGGAATCCTTGTTCGGGTAATTTCTCCAATGGACTGAGCTCTTCCGACTTGAGCCGTTCCAACTGGTGTCCGGGTACGGTGACCAATCCCGAATACATCTATTTGGGTGATCTGGAAGCGGGTGAACACAGCATCACCGTAAAAATACCACAGGGTGCTCCCGAAGGCAATAGTTATTGGTGTATCTCAGGTACGCTTATTTATTAATGTAAATTCCTTTGTCCTGCGATAACAGAAATGTTTCTGTCACCGCAGGACAAGGAATGTTCCAACTTTTCTATCTCCTCAAAGGACAATCTTGTCCTTGGGCAAGTTGTCACATGGGCAAGTTCAAGGACTTAAAATTACAGTCTACAGTTTGTTTGGACTTCTTTCCCTCTTCCGTCCTTCCTTTCATCTTTTGATTGTTGTCTGCAATACTCATATATAAAAAAGGAATATTTTCTCTGGCAATACACCAACGGCATGGACTGGCATTACCTTTTTTCCTTTGGTTCTTATCCCAATATACGTTACCTGTTTTCTACCGACTACCAAACAAAGGGTAAATATTCGATGAAAAAACAATATAAATCATTTCAAGAAACTTCTGTGACAGTTAGCAGTTCTCTCTTTAAATAAGGGTGCTTCAGGCATCTCAAACGTTAAAAATCAGGGCATATTAAAATATTTTTCAATAGATTCTTTATATATATTAAAATTGTTATATATTTGCACCGTTAATCTAAATTAAATTGAAAAACATAGTTCTGAAGGAACTAAGGAAACGGAATTACTTGATTTTCAATAAACTTTAAAAAAAATCACAGCTATGTTAAAACGACTAAAATCAGTCAGTATGTTGCTGTTCCTAATGGGTGCCTCTACAGGAGCAGCATACGCGGTCGCCAATCCCGGCGTTGCCGATGTGAAAATCACACAACAGACAGGGACGTGTAAGGGAGTCGTAGTAGATGCTACAGGTGAAACCGTTATCGGTGCGTCTGTAGTAGTGAAAGGTACGACCAATGGTACTATTACCGGTATTGATGGTGACTTTTCCTTGTCAGGTGTTAAACAAGGAGATGTTATCCAAGTTTCCTTTGTGGGATATCTTACCCAAGAGATTAAATTTAAAGGAGAATCTTTAAAAATTATTCTTCAAGAAGATTCACAAACTCTTCAAGAAGTGGTTGTAGTAGGTTATGGTGGTGTTCAGAAAGCCAAAACAATGACTGCATCTGCCGCTACCGTAAAGATGTCCGAATTGGCAAAGTTACCGGTTGCTTCTATGTCCGAAGGGTTGGGAGGACGTGTTACCGGTGTGGTAACTCAACAGGCTTCCGGTGCGCCGGGTGAAAACGCCAGAATTTGGATTCGAGGCGGTGAAAATATCTTGTATGTCATTGACGATGTCGTGATGGATTCGGGGCAAGGTAATGAGTTTTTCAATCGCTTGCGTCCGGATGATATCGCTTCCATGTCAATCTTGAAAGACGCTGCTGCAACTGCCGTATATGGTCCGCGTGCCGCTAATGGTGTAGTAGTGATTGCTACCAAGCGTGGACAGGAAGGCGCGCCTACCATTACTTTAAACCAAAAAGTGTCTATCATGACTCCTGCTTATCGTCCCAAAGGATTGAGTAGTTACGAGTACGCATTGGCACGTAATGAAGCGGAATTGGCAAGTTTCCAGGAGAGTCCGACTTTTAATGATACAGAACTTTCTAAATATTATATGGGCGATCTGTGGCAGAAAGGATACGGATTTGAAGAAATCCGTAACCTGGTGAACGAAAGATATAATTTAGGGTATTCTTTGCAAGACATCAACGACTTGTTCGATCCGTTAAAGACACAAGGTAAAAATATCCAGGACTACTATTCTTCTTACGACCCATGGGATATGTTTGATCATACACAGCCAATGTATCAAACTAATGTCAGCCTGCGTGGTGGTGGCGAACGTATCAAATATTATTCAAGTTTGGGATATATGAAGCAAAATGGTGTCAGTGATAAATATTCATACGAACAGGTGAACATGATTTTGAACACAGACGCCATGTTGTTGAGCGACAAGAGTTTGAAATTTACTTTCAACTTGAACGGTAATACTTCTAACAACAATAAACCTGCCGATGGTGAAGGTGTGTTCAACAATGCCATGTATGGTGACTGGATGCCTAAGAGGCCGGCTGCCTGGAGTACCGGACTGCCAAGAAAGGGATCTGTGGAGGCGCAGTTGAACAACGGTTTCAACAATACAGAATCTTATCGCTTCCAGATGAATGCAGCTTTGAAATGGAGTGTGCCTTGGGTGGAAGGCTTGTCTGCACAGGCTAGCTTGAACTTCACTACTTCTTATTATCATCAGCGTCATTTTAACCATGATCAGGAAGGCGTTTATGACAATCCGTATGCTACTGCCGTTTCTTCCTATAATCCTGAAAACGCCAACTTATATGAAAAATGGAATAAGTATAAGTTGTTGACCGGCATTTTCCAGATTGATTATACCCGTTCTTTCGGAAAGCATAATCTATCTGCTATGGTGAACTATCAAAGTCAGGTAAGAAAGAGCAATTGGACGGATGCAAAGAAAAAAGGATATCCTACCACTTTGGCTCCGCAGCTTGATCTAGGCGGTACATTAGTTTCTGCCGGTGGCTCTGCTGAAGAATGGGGTTCTGCTTCTTACATCGGGCGTTTTACTTACGACTATGACAATAAGTACCTGTTCCAATACAGTGCTAACTACAATGGTTCTTTGAGTTATAGCCCGGATAAACGTTGGGGATATTTTCAGGCTTTCTCATTGGGTTGGGTGATGTCCGATGAAGTTTGGTTCAAGAATTTGGTGAATCCGAACATTGTTAATATGATAAAATTACGTGGCGGATTTGGATTGGTAGGTAATGAAGTGGGAAGTCCATTTTCTTTCCTTACCCAATATGCGCAGAGTTCAAACCGCATATTGTTTGGAGAAAATATGGCTTCTAATGTAGGATGGTACGAGTCTGATGTAGCAAACAATTTACAATGGTCCAGCAGTAAGCAGTATGGTATTGGTCTGGATTTCGGCTTTTTGAAAGACCGCTTGACAGGATCATTCGATACGTTTTTATATTTGAACAAAGGAGATGTGATGGACATGACTGATGATATGATTCGGGTAGATATTTTAGGTATGCCGAACACTCCGAAAATTAATGCTCCGTACACTACTTCACGAAAAGGAGGTTTCGAAGTTTCGTTGAACTGGCAAGACAAGATTGGCAAAGTCGGTTATCGTGTAGGGGTAAACTATTCTTATTGGGATGAACGGGTGACTCGCCATAGCAGCTCTGATTCGGACTGGTGGACTCCGACATTCGACAATATCGGCAAACGTCCTTATGTAACAAACGGAGAATCTATAACATATCCTTATGGGTTGAAGACCAATGGATTACACGGGTCATGGCAAAAAATGTATAATTCCTTATTACACGCTAACAATAATATGACTTTGGGAACTCCGGCTTTGGTGGACTTAAATGGTGATGGTCGTGTAAATGATTACTATGTGTTCAATGCGGAAGGGTCTACTCCACATACTCAATTTGGTGTAACTTTAGGAGCCGACTGGAACGGATTCGATCTGGAACTGTTCTTCCAAGGAGCAACCGGTGCAAGGGGAGCTATGCCTTCTCCGCTCCGCAGCCAACAAAGCTATATGTGGAATTACGGACAATACGCGTTCCAGAATGCATATACACCGAGCAACCCTGATGTAGACGCCGCTCTTCCAACTCCGGTTCCTGAAGGCAATGGATTTGGATATAGTTACATTGACATCTGGTCTTTTGATGCCTCTTACCTGAAACTGAAAAATATCAGTTTACGTTATGACTTAAAACGTTCGGTTTTGAAAAATCTACCAGTTATTCAAGGATTGGATTTAAGTTTCGTTGTGACTAACGCATTTACTTGGACTAAAAAATCTTATCCACTGAAAGATTTGCAGGATCCCGAATTCATTACTACAGGTGCTTCTATCTATAATAACAATGGTACTTTGGGAAGCTATCCTACCCAGCGTTCTTATACTTTGGGCGTAACAGTAACTTTATAAAACTTGGTTAATATGAAACGTAAAAATAAAACAACTAAATATATTCTGGCCGGGTTATTTCTTTCTTCGATGATGGGAGTAACAACTGCATGTGATCCGTTAGGAATAGAACCTACAACAAAAGTGGATGAAGAACGCTTTTGGGAAAATCCTCAATTGGCTCGTTCTTATGTGAACAATTTCTATTTCATATCCCAATCGGCATCTGGTGACACCTTCCAGTCAGAACAGTGGTCAGATAACTGTCAGGGAAACTATGAACAGGACTGGGATACGTATCGACAGTACAATTTTAACAAACGTACTTATGATGAAAATAATGGTATCACTTGTTTCAGCGCCCCATGGAGTGGAGCTTATAAAAACATTCGTGCTGTAAATCTTGGAATTGAAAAAATTTCTTCCAGCAGCATATTGACAGAGGCTCAGAAGAACCAATTCTTGGGTGAATGTTACTTTTTCCGTGCTTTTATTTATTTTGACATGGAAAAGTTTTGGGGAAGCGTTCCTTATGTAGACAAAGCGTTAACGATTGAAGATGAAACCTATTTGCCTCGTACTAAACGCGAAACTATTTTCGACAATATTCTAGACGATTTGCAGAAATCCGTAGATTATTTTAAAGCTTATGGTGGAACGCATACGCTTGGTATGGTAAATGAAGATGTAGCTAACGCATACATCTCTCGCGTGGCTTTATATGCAGCCAATGCGGCCGATGCTTCAGCCAAAGGTCTATATTCGGATGATGCTGAAGGCTTGTTCAAGTTTGAGAAGAATGCAAATCATTATTATGAATTGGCTTATAATGCAGCTAAAGGATTGATAGGCAAGTACAGTTTGGAACCGAATTATGAGGATCTGTTCACAAAAACAGAGTCACATACAAGCGTTGAGTCAATTTGGCCGGTCATGTTTAAAGAAAACCAACGTAGTGGTTTCAATCCAACTGCAAAGAACGGACCTGACGGGAATTATTATGGAGCAACCGAAGATGCGACTTATTCTTACGGGCGTCGTTCAGGTTTATTTCCTACACAGGATTTGGTAGACTGTTATTTACAGAAAGATGACGCTGATGGCAAATGGAAAAATTGGTGGGAAACTTCACAGGCAAAAGCCATGGGAATCCATAGAAATGCAGAAGGAGAATTAGAAGGAGAATCTGCTAATTATCGCGATATGTTCAAGAATCGCGATAGCCGCTTCTATTCCACAGTTACTTACGATGGAGCATATATGGGACCGGAAGAAGAACGTTATATTATTCAAACTTGGATTGACAATACTACACTAGATGAAAAGACCTTAAAATACAGTGCTTTACATTCTGGGTATAGAGTGATGGAAAATTTAAATTCCGCACCAATCAACAGAGCTTCCGCACAAACAATAACTGGTTATTATTCAAGGAAGTACTCTCAGTTTAATAAAATCAATACGGACGGGACTTTGGATTTTGACACCCAGCGTCAGACTTGCTATTTCAATGTACGGTATGCGGAAGTGTTGCTGAATTGTGCCGAGGCAAGTATTAAACTAGGCAAGACCGATGCGGCAGGCTATATCAATGAAATCCGTAATCGTGCCGGATTGCCTAATTATGACGGCAATGATTTGTGGAATGAAATGAAACTGCAACGTCGTTTGGAATTTGCATTTGAATGTCCGGGCTTCCGTTATTTCGATTTATTGCGTTGGGGGGAAGCAGAAGGCAAAACGACTATTGAAGAGTTGAATACTCCTTCCAGAGGATTATGGATTTTCCGTAAAGGTATGGAAAGCGAAAAGGCTGGTGAGAATGGTTATCCTGTAGAGCCGGGTGGTGAAGGATATTTTACTCCTAAATTCCAGACTTTTGAGATGCCGTATTCTTATTATGAAAGAAAGTTTGATGATGCAAGATACTACTTTGTACCATTTTCACAGTCCATGTTGAGAGACTATACACAATTGCAACAGAATCCGGGATGGAAAAACTTCAACTATAACAATTAAAAAAAGATAGTTATGATGAATAAATTGCTAAATAAAATATGTATAGGTGCAGCTGTGTTGTGCAGTGCATCAGTTATTTCTAGTTGTACTGCCGGATTGACTTATGAAGAGGCACCGGAATCTGTTTATTCAGAAGTAGGGGTAAGCAAAATCGAGTTAAAAGCCCGGGAATTGTTTAATGACAAGATTTATGCAGTTAACTGGAACAAATGGGTGGACAATTATATTGATACTCGTTTGATTGGAAGTTCTGACGTTTTTACGTGGGTTAACAGAACGGGGGCTCCCTATACCATGCCGGATGGGAAAGTTGTGGCTGCCGGAGAATCAATAAAAGTGGAAGGGTCGGAAACAATAGAATCCGATAGCAGTGCGCCTGATGGCAAGGTATATGTATTAAACGTATATGCCGCTTCGGATGTACAATATTCGACAGCTAACAAGGGGTTCTTGTTTGATGGCAGCAAGTTTTCCGGTGACTTTGAATTGGTAAATCCTGTTGATAACCGTTCACAATATGTAGTTCTTCCTGTTAGAAAGAATGAAATCATAGGTGAACTTTATCTGGTAAGCTATTCTGTCTGTACGGTAGAACCCGTAGGTGACTCTCCTAAATTGGGTATGCCGGGAGATTTTACCAAGCCTCGTCGTTATCTGGTGAAGAATATCGCTCATCGCCCTGCTGGAGTGGAGCAACATCAGCGTATGTATGAAGTACGTGTTACTTTCCTTCCGTAACGCAGGTGAATTCTTTTTTATAATAAATGAAAGGGTGGGCTTCAGGCTCACCCTTTCTTGAGATAAACAATTAACTGAAAATATATGAGACTGATTTTATGTTGGTTAGGGATATGGATATTCTGTGTGGGTCTGTTTGCGCAAAATACTAAGGACAATTCCTCTTATCTGTTTGATGAATTTCAAGATTGCTTGATTGTATATAAAGATGGAAGACAGTTTACAGCTCCGGTCAATTATGATCTGATAAAGAAACATTATGTCTTTAAAGATCCGGAACAACAAGAAAAGGAGTTTTCTGATCCGGAATTGATAGCGGTGCTTCGCATAGGCAACAGAAGTTTCTTGATAGGAAAGCAAGAAGCGATAGAGGTAATCCAAGCTCAGCCCAAATTCAATGTAATCTATACAGGTGATACACGAAGAGCTCCCAAAAAGATTTCGTATGGAGGAACTACACAAACGGCTTCCGTAGATAACTATTCAGGATTAACAGGTACAGGGTTATCCGGTGGCATACAGGACGCCCAACGTATTGTTACCGGAATTAATAAAATGTACGAAGTTGGTGTGGGTAAAAAAACGAAACGCTTTTATAACAAGAAGAGTTTTTTAAAGCTTTTCCCTAAAAAACAACAAATCCGATGGAACCGATACATCGAAGAAAATAAGATAGATTTCGGTTCTGTGGATCAGGTGTTCAAGCTCTTTCAAGTTTCTATTTCACACTAAGCATTTTTAAATAAGGTGTGTCGTACACGTAGGCGACACACCTTATTTAAAACAACCTGATTAAGTCTATATTCAAAAACTCTTTTCCCGATATTCTGTTTGCTCCTATGATAAAGCAACGCAAAGGATGAAACATTTGCAACGGATTCGATCCACTTGTTCCAATGTTGCGGAAGGGGCGCTCGGCTTTAAAGAAGTTACCGGCATATAAGCTGTATAAGGTGTTGTCGTACACTTGATATTGGGGAATAGATATATAATGTATCATCATTGACACATTTCTACAGATTGATCTGAAAAACAACGCAGGTTTAGTAATTGCAGATATTCTACCAGTGTGATTACATTTCCGACATTTTGTTCTAAAATCATTTGACTTTCTGATTCTGACAAAGCGTATTACGCATGGATTGTAGCTCACTTAACATTCATGAAATTCTTTAAAAGGAGCTGCTTATTTGACATATCTCCGTTTTTTTGCTGATTATCTATTGACTTTCAAAAATAGTTCTTTTGGAACTATGTATTTCAATTAAATTTAGATTTGCGGCGCAAATATATTATATATTTAATTAAGTAGCTTATATATAATAAAAATATTTCGGTTTAAGCTGCGTTTTTAACAATATCGAATGAAAGAATGAGCTATTTCCACTGAATAAGTTCTTCAATTTCTATTTTATCTTCATTTATTTCTTTAATTTTTAGAATATAATATTGATGCATCTACATCATAAGGTAGAAACTTGGTACATTACATTTCAGGCTGTTTAAAACGTAAAAGGCTCAAAAGGCTTCTTTTTTACATTTCAATTTTGAACGGACTATGCAGTTAATCAATTATTTATATAACTTTATTATTTCTATCAATGCGTATATTCCTTCTTATAGATTATAGGGACAGTAGAAAATAAATAGAAAAAATCCTCTGCTAACTGCTTCTATTTCCCTTATTTACATATTCATCCTGTATGCCTATTATTTTAATATAGTGATTTCCAGATATTTATATATTATCATAGTTCCAAAAGAACTTTGCCAAAAAGGATTATATGATTTTCAATAAATAATTAAAAAAAATCACAGCTATGTTAAAACGGCTAAAGTCAGTCAGTATGCTGCTATTCCTGATGGGAACAACAACTGGAGCAGCTTATGCAGTGCCTGTCTCAGGCATAACCGATGTAGAAATCACACAGCAGAGTGAAACTTGTACCGGTGTGGTGAAAGATGGTACAGGTGAAACTGTTATTGGTGCATCTGTAATAGTAAAGGGAACGACCAATGGTACTATTACTGATTTTGATGGCAATTTCACTTTAACCAATGTAAAGAATGGAGATGTAATTCAGATTTCATTCGTCGGTTACAAAACTCAGGAGATTAAGTATGTAGGACAGTCGTTGAATATCATTTTGAAAGATGATACGGAAGTATTGGATGAAGTGGTGATTACCGGTTACGGCGGTTCGCAGAAACGCGCTGCTTTGACTACAGCAATTTCGAAATTGGACAATAGTGTATTGAAGAATGCGGCTTACAGTAATGCAGGTCAGTCTTTACAAGGTTCAGTAACAGGGTTGCGTGTTGTAAATACGACTGGTCAACCAGGTACTAATCCTGATATAACTCTTCGTGGTGGGGCGACAATTACTGGCGAAAATAGTAATGCTTTAGTGGTTGTTGATGGTATTGTGCGTAATAGTATGTCGGATGTTAATCCATCTGATATCGAATCTATTCAGATATTAAAAGATGCTGCTTCTACAGCTATTTACGGAGCTCGTGCAAATGGTGGTGTTATTTTGATAGAAACCAAGAGTGGAAAGGAAGGTAAAACTTCGATTAACTATAAATTTAAAATAGGTAAGAACTTTACTCGCAAAGGGTATGAATTCTGTAATGCAGAGGATTATATCTATTATAACCGTTTGGGATATTTGAGAACCGGACGTACTAATGTGGATACTCAGCAAGGATATGGCATTGGAAACAGCTTGTTTGATATCCAGTATTTGACAGATGATAATGCTCATTTGAAAAATGAGGGATGGTCTGTGATGGACGATCCATTTTATGAAGGAAAGCAAATTTTATTCAAAGATTATTCAGGCCAACTGGATGATGAGGTGTTCAGTAGTAGTGCCATTACACAAGATCATTATCTTAATATTACAGGCGGTAATGATAAAAGTACTTTTGCCAGTAGTTTGGGATACTATAATGAAGATGGTATGATTAAGGGAACAGGTTTTCAACGATTCAGCGGCTCATTCAACGCCTCATATAAAATATTGCCTATTTTGAATGTGAAAGCTGGTGTTTCTTATGTTTGGTCTACTCGTCCGGAACTGTGGATTGGTTCTTACGAATTCTTCTACCGTACTCGTTCTCAGCGCCCTACTTGGAATCCTTGGAATGAAGATGGTACTCCGGCAGCCGGATTTGGAACAGGTGATGGTAACCCTGCTTATTACAGAGATAAACTTACCCAGAAGAACAGTACTACACGCGCTACTTATAATATCGGTTTTACTTTGGATATTCTTCCCAAACAATTGGTATTGAATGGAAATGCTTCTTTATTGAATTATGATTACCAGCGTGAAAAATTCAATAAAGCTTATCAGACCCAGACCACTACTACACCGGAAACAACCCGTCAGGCAGAAGCGTGGGTGCAAAAATATCAGCAGGTTCAATTGAATGCTTCTTTGACTTATACTGGTACTTTTGCAGAAAAACATAACTTGGAAGCGATGATTGGTGGTGAATACTATACCTACAATCAGTTTGACTTTGAAGCTAAGACACAGGGCTCTCCTACAGATGATGTGCCGACATTGAATGTTGGTTCTAATCGTACTTTTACTAGAACTGAGAAAACAGCTTATCGCATATTGTCTGGATTTGGTCGTATTAATTATAACTATAACATGAAATATCTGTTGTCTTTTACAGCGCGTTATGATGGTATTTCTCGTTTGAAAGATAATCGTTGGGGATTTTTCCCAGGCGTGTCTGTCGGTTGGAATGTTATGGAAGAGGACTTTTGGAAAGACTCAAAAGTATCAGGAGTTATTTCTAACCTAAAGCCTCGTGTAAGTTATGGTGTGAATGGTAATGTAAACGGTATTGGTAACTATGAAGTGTATGGGGAGTATGCACAAGTGGAATCTAAAAACTATGGTGGCGCAACTGGACTTTACAATTCCAAACTGTTAAATACTAATCTCCGTTGGGAACAGAGTCAGACATTTGAGGTGGGTTTGGATATTGGCTTCTTGCAGAATAGGTTATCTTTTATTTTGGATTATTACAGCCGTGATACAAAAGATTTGCTGACGAAACAAGCATTGCCGGGATATACCGGATTTTCTGATATTGTAACTAATCAAGGAACGTTGCGTAACTATGGTTTTGAGGCGGAAGTCAGGGCTAACATCATTAATAAAGGTGGCTTTACTTGGGATATGAATGCCAATATTTCTTCTGTAGCTAATAAGATAATTAGCCTGCCTTATAATGGTGTAGACAAAAATCGGGTTGGTGGATACGAAGTCGCTGCTGGAAAAGTAGGTGCAGATGGTAAATTCCCGACAAAATGGATTGCAGGTCGTCAAGAAGGAGGTAAGTTGGGTGAATTGGTAGCCTATAAACAGCAACATATTTTCAAAGATTGGGATGATGTGAAACAGCATGCTAATATGCGTATTGATGAAGTTGCGAATCTTTATGGTCCGGGCTTGGCCGATCAAATTAATCCGTTAACTAATAAACCTTACAAAGAATCAACAGGATGGCAACCCATTGAACCGGGTGATGTATGTTGGGAAGATATGAATGGTGATGATGTCATCAATGGGTATGATCGCTACGTGGTTGGTAATATTTTCCCGAATATTACAGGTGGTTTCTCTACAACGTTTGGTTATAAAGGTATTTCATTGTATGCTCGTTTTGACTATGCTTTAGGTCATACATTATACAATGATTTGGCTGCTCGTTCATTGGGACAATATCAGGGTAGTTTCAATGTTATCGATAAGGTGAAAGATACTTGGAGCGAAGCAAACCCTAATTCGGATTTGCCCAAGTTCTATTATGCAGATCAGTTAAGCAAAAAGAACATAACCCGTTCCAACGATAGTAATACTGCGGCTGATAGTAATAGCTCACGTTTTTATGAGAAAGGAGATTATTTGGCTTTACGTGAAATTACGTTGAGTTATCAATTGCCCAAATCACTGATTAGCAAAGTACACATGACCGATGCCTCTGTCTATGTAACCGGACAGAACTTATTCTATATTACCGGTTATGAAGGCGTTTCTCCCGAACCGGTGGTAAGTACTACCTATGGTCGCGGTATTGATAACGGACGTTATCCTACTCCTAGAACTGTATTGTTCGGATTATCTGTAACATTCTAAATAAATTAAGATTAAAATAGGAAGATAATTATGAAAAAGATATTTATATATGTATTAGCTGGTATGACCCTGTTGCCGATGGCAACAGGATGCAATTCTTTGGATTTGGAATCAGAAAGTACTATTACTGATCCCAATTACTGGAAAAGTGACACTCATTTCAGTGCATTTAATGTAGGTTTGCATGCTCAACTTAGGGAACGGACATATAATCTCTTTATTTTAGGTGAACCTCGTGCGGATATTTATGGTGATGATCCATTTGGTGGTGAAGCGACTCAAGGAATGGAAAGATTTCCTTATAATTCGCTGAATGCGGAAAATGTGGGACTAAGTAACTTTGCTGACTTGTATGGGGTTATTAATCAGATAAACTTGATGATTGCCAAAACAACAGAAACCCAACTGTTGCCAGAGGTGTCGAAGAACTATTATTTGGGTGAGGCTTATGGTATGCGTGCTTTCTTGTATTTTCATCTGCTCCGTTCATGGGGAGATGTAATTTTACATTTGGATTATACCAGTGGTTCTACCATTGATTTGGCTAACATCCTGAAACCGGCTTCTCCTGCAAGTGCTGTAATGGAACAAATCAAGAATGATATATCTGCTTCAGAAGCAGCATTTGGCAATGATTATTCTTATAAATATGGGAAGCATTATTGGTCATTAGGGGCAACTAAAATGTTGAAAGGTGAAGTTTATTTGTGGAGCGGTAAGCAGATGGACGGTGGAGCAACTGATTATAACATGGCAAAATCGGCTTTGCAGGAAGTTAAAAACTGTCCGGGAATAGGTTTGGAAAGCAATTTTACCGATGTTTTTGCTTATAATAATAAGAAGAACGAAGAAATCATTTTCACCATCCATAACGGACAAGATGAATATGATATGTGGAAGGATTCTTATAGAATGACTTTGGTTCCTCAACAGGCTTACATGACTTCAGGCATTTATTTTAATGAAGATGGGGTTTCGTATGCTGATACTAAAGATGCTGAAATGAATGGTTTGATTAGACTTCAGATTAAGAAAGATTTCTATAATAAAGTATTCTTGAAGGGGGATACACGCAAGGCAGGCTCTATAAAGGCTGTTTATCAGAAGGATGCTGATGGTAATTTGGTATATGTAGCTCCTATTCCTTATAAATTCCAAGGAACGATGATAGCTGGTAGCTCTACACGTAGCTGGTTGGATGACTATCCTATCTACCGCTATGCAGATTGTTTGTTGTTATTGGCGGAGGCCAAGGCATTGTTGGGGGAAGATATTGCAGCGGAAATCAATGCGGTGCGTGAACGTGCTTATGGTAAAGAGTATTTTGAGGCTAATAAGGCTACTGTAGCTTATCCTAATGACAAAGGTGATTTTTACACCAATAATCCTTTTGTAGCCGGTGATGAAAATCCGGTGGAAGCTGTTTTGAAAGAACGGCTCCGTGAATTAATGTATGAAGGAAAACGGTGGTATGATATCCGTACTTTAGGGTATACAGAGAAGTATTCTACTGCAAATTCCAGCCGATTGTTATGGCCGATTGATGCTAATACTTTGACCAATAACAAAGAATTGAAACAGACTCCAGGCTATACGACGGATAATAAAGAGTAATAAGATGCTTTGATAGAAAATAATAAGGAGTAAACTTTAAGCTGTGAGCAAGTCTTTCACTGAATAGTGGGGGCTTGCTCTGCTTTTTATAAGAACCTGAAGAAACTAGATTCAACTTTTCGGACGCCTCTTTTTATTGAAACCGTTTCAAGACTTTTAGTATATCTTTTTTGGGGTATCTTGACCTTTTTTGTTTCAATGAACTCTTTGACAGGTTGTTGCTTATCTTTTGAATATAATTTCAGAAGTGAATTTCAATGAAACTTTTCCTGAAGTAAATTCCTTGAAGAAATAGCCGGCAGGCTGTTGGGCATTGGTAAACGTTATGCTTCCCAATGCCAGAATTGCAATAAGAATTCCTTTTGTATTCATAGTTCATAGTGATGGAGATTTCAATTATTCATACTAGTCCTTTGAGCCAAATTGCAAAAAAACGATCGTATACTATATATCCTTGCTGCTCTTTTAAGACAGACTCCTTATTAATTGAAGACTTTAATGCTACATTTATGCTGCTGGCTCCTTTTAAATCATATTTCTTTATGAATGTGGCACTGTTAATCTCACTTACAATTTCCTCTTTGGCTATAGCTTTCAGCAACTGAATCTGATTGGAAGTTAAAAACTGGAAATAGGTTTGATAAGTATATTCTTCCTCCTGTATGATTTCCTGCATGAGTGTATGCAACAGTTCTATCGTCGGAGTCTGCTGTGGCAATGAATACAATCTGTTTAAAAGATATTGCATATACCACGTATGCCCTTTTACCGATTGATAAATTTCATGGAAGATATCTTCCTGCAAAGTTTTCTTTCTTCCATCAAACAGTTTCTTGGCAAACTCCCGGTAAGGGGTATAGGGAATAGGGGCCGGGAAAAGTTTCTGCGTAGATTGGTAAAAAGGCCTTTTGATGGAAAAGAAGATAGACTCCATCAAATGCTTTTTGCTGCCCGAAAAGATGAAATGCATATTCGGGGTGAACTGGATATACGATTTCAACAGGCCTTCCACTCCTTTCTCCGGATATTCCATTATTTGCTGGAATTCATCAATGGCTATGTAACATTCTACTCCCGATTGGTTTAGGTAGGTGAAAATCTCTTTCAAGGTTTCTTCTGAACGTTCCGGAATAAAATCGAGTGTTACAGATGGCATCCCTGTAATTTCATCGGTACTGATGACCGGACGGCAACTCTTAAAGAATGAGAATAGCGATTTTAAGGTACTCTGTGATAAGGTATCTGATTTTCCCAACACACTTCGTCCCAGTAGAGATACAAACTCCTGAAGATTCTGGGTTGAAAATATATCCAGATAAAAACAGGCGGCAGATTTATTTTCTTTTTGAATATAGTAAAATACATTCTTTATTAGTCCTGTCTTTCCCATACGGCGCGGACTGATTAATGTAATATTTCTGCCATTCTTTAATGCTGACATTAAAGAAGCTGTTTCTTTTTCGCGGTCACAGAAATAGTCGGGTCCTTGGTAACCGGTTATTAAAAATGGATTAGTAGGAATATTCTTCATTGCAGTTTTTATGTTACATAAAACATGTAACGCAATAAAGTTTGGATTGAGCAAATATGAGAGTTGTATTTTTGTGTTGCCCATTGTACCATGCTCTGACTTGACATGGTTCATGGCAATAATTTAATGTGGCAGTTACAAGATATCTAAAGCAGAAGTTATGCTGATAATGATCATGTTTCATGGATAAGGGCATGATACCTGGAGCATTATGATCCTTTGGAAAGCATCAGGAGCAGAAAACAGGAAGAGGGTATATAGCCGGAGCCGGCTGTTATACCCTCTTCCTGTAATGAGGTAGATTCCTTATTTCATCTTATACACCAAAGTCCCACCCTTCAAAATATCTTCATGCGAGATATAATTCTTTGTATAGGGTTCACCGTTCAGTGTGATGCTGTCAATGTACTTGTGTTCCTTTGACAATCCTTCGGCAATGATCGTGAAAGTCTTTCCGTCGGCCAGATTCAAAACGATTTCAGGCAGCTGCGGAGCGCCGAAGACATAATTGCCACTTACCGGATCTACCGGATAGAACCCCATAGCCGAGAACATATACCATGCTGACATCTGTCCGCAGTCGTCATTGCCACAGAGTCCGTCGGGTTCGGGACGATATTGCGTATCAAAGATTTCACGGATCAGTTCCTGGGTACGTTCGGGGCGGCCTGCCAACGTATATAAATAAGTAATGTGATGGCTGGGTTCGTTGCCGTGTGCATATTGACCGATCAAGCCGGTAACATCTGCCTGGGTGGTTTCCAGTTTCAAGGTGAACAAAGAATCCAATTTGTTTAAGAATGCCTGTTCTCCGCCGAATAACTCAATAAGCCCCGGCATCATGTTGCACATGCCAGGTGTACTGCCATGCATTACCTTCGGTATAGTCTCCACCGGTACTTTCCATGTGGGCAACCTGACTAGGGTTGAAGGGAGATTTCCAACTTCCGTCAGCATTACGGGGACGCATGAACTGCGTTTCTTTATCAAACAGGTTCTTATAAAAATCGGCACGTTTGGCAAAATAAGCGGCATCTTCCTCTTTACCCATACGTTGGGCCATATCGGCTGCGGCATAATCGTCATATACCGATTCCAGTGTGGAGGATACTGATTCTGTCTTAATCAAGTCTGTAGGGAAATAACCGTATTTCATATAAGTTTCCCAATCGGATTTCAGTTTATGAGATACGGTCTGGGTATTTTTGATAGCATTGAAGGCACGTTCGGCGTCAAAACCCCGGAACCCTTTGCGGTACGCTTCGGCGATAACTGAAACACCGTGGTTGCCAATCATGGTATATGTCTCTTTTCCCCAAAGTCCCCAGATAGGCAGGAAGCCCTGTACTTCAGCCTGTTCTACCAATGAATTGACGAATCCGTCTACTTTTTCAGGAACCATTAAGGTGTAAAACGGGTGGGCGGCGCGATAAGTGTCCCATAAAGAGAAAGTGGAATAAAAAGCTCCGTTACCGGCTTTAACGATGGAATCGGCTGCATTACGGTACCATCCGTCTACGTCCGAGATTTGGTTGGGCTGTATCAGGGCATGGTAGAAGCTGGTATAGAAGTTGGTCTTCTCGTCATCCGTACCCGTTACTTCAATGCGGCTCAGATAATTGTTCCATTCGTTGTGGGCTGCTTGCTTCCTCCTTCAAAATTCCAGTCGGCTATTTCCGCTTCCATATTCTTCTTGGCTCCATCCACGCCGGTGGTGGACATGGCTACTTTCATCAGCAGTTCCTCTCCCGGCTTCATGTCAAAGTAGCGATGATGCGTTTCCCTTTTTCAGTTTCGGCCATGGGCAGATACAGGGTATCTATGACGGGACGATTGAACTTCATAACAAAAAAGTAATCCTGGTTCACCCATACGCTGTTGCGTACATGTCCGGTCAAGGTTTGTGCATCTTCCCAATTGGTTTCGCAACTTTGTACTTGCGAATGGTATTGGTTTTCGTTCCACGCAGGTCCGTGCTGAAGGTCAATCAATACAGATGCCGAGTCGGCGTTATGATAGGTATAACGGTGCAGGGCGGCATGGGGAGAGGCGGTCAGTTCGGCCTTCACGCCGGGGTCGGCCAGCTCTACGGTGTAGTATCCGGGAGTCGCTGCTTCCTTGTCTTTGGGGAAGTGGCTGCGATAAGCGTCCCAGGCACGGGCGCGTGTTCCGGTAACCGGCATCACCAGGATGTCTCCCAGGTCCATACACCCTGTTCCATTAAGGTGTGTCCCCCATATCAGGGAGTCGGTGTACACATATTCCGAACAATATCTCCAGCCGACAGCTCCGGTTACGGGGCTTGTCTGGATCATGCCGAAAGGACGGCAGGCACCGGGAAAGGTATGTCCGTTGTCTGCTGCTCCGATGAACGTGTTAACATACTGCGTGTAGTCAGTTTCGCCTGTCTTCTGCTGTGTTGTGGAACAGCCGAAGAGCGAGCCTGCCAATACAAATGCGCAAAGGATAGAATTGGTTTTCTTCATAGATTCGCAATTAATAAATATTTTGCGTAAAGATAAAGAGTTTTCTGGAAAAATGGGTCAAGAAATCAAAACAAGAAACGAATTAATAAGAAGTAAATGAATATCTTTGCATCTCTTAAATTAATAAACGACATGAAAAACCTTAGTTTGGGATCTCTCATGAGGATACTCTCTGCATTCATTTTCCTTTTATCGAACCTTCTTTAGATTAATCCGAAATGTTTCAACGCATTGGCTATTCCGTCTTCATCTACGGAGGTGGTCACATAGTCGGCCACAGCTTTTACATGAGGTTCGGCGTTTCCCATAGCTATCCCTGTGGCTACGTGTTTCAGCATGGGGATATCATTGCCGCCGTCACCGAAAGCCATGGTGTCTTTCAGGTTGATGCCGAAATATTCCAGTACCTTGTCTATTCCCGTACTTTTACTGTTGCCCCGTGCAATGATGTCGGCAAACAATGGATACCAGCGCATTGGCTCGCAATGGGTCAGCACTTTGCCGAATATATCTGTTTCTTTTTCCTCTTCGGCCGTAAAGTACCCCATTATTTGCAGGATGTCTTTCCACGGGCTTCTTCTATGGAGGCGACAGGGGAACAGGAATTTCAATCAGATCGGAAACAGCCTGTACTCTGTCATTCACTTCAGTGACGAACATTTCATTGCCGTATGCAAAAACGAAAGGTACCGGATATTTCTGTTGAAAAGTGATAAGCCGTTCAATGTCTTCTTGCGGGATGCAACCTTTATAAATGGGCTGGTGGCCGGCGGTAAAACAATAGCTTCCGTTTACGGTGATATACCCGTCAAACTCTAAGTCACCCAGGTTGTTTATTAAACATTGTGGGCGTCCGGTAGCAATAAATATTTTAATGCCTTTATCACGAAGTGTCTTTAATGCTTCTTGGGTCGAAGCAGGAATCTTATGTGTTTCAAAAGAAACCAGTGTACCGTCAATATCGAAAAAAATAGCTTTAACCATACGTTTGCCTATTGAATATTATCGTTATATATTTTCATTTTGCAAAGATGAGAATTAAAATACATGCACACAAATACGATAAAGGTTAATTTTTGGCTTATTTGACTTTACAGATTGATTTTAATATCTATATTTGTGTTTCTAAAATAACAAGAGAAATGGCAGTTCAGTTTACAAGAATAGCAGTAAAGATCGGTAGTAATGTGTTGGCGCGTAAAGACGGTACGCTGGATGTGACGCGTATGTCGGCATTGGTAGACCAGGTGGCGGAATTGCGCAAAGCCGGGGTGGAAGTCATTCTGATTTCATCCGGGCGGTAGCTTCGGGACGCAGCGAGATCAAGCCTTCCAAGAAATTGATAGCGTGGAGCAAAGGCAGCTTTTCTCGGCGGTGGGCCAGGCAAAACTGATCAACCGGTACTATGAGCTGTTTCGCGAACACGGTATTCCCGTCGGGCAGGTGCTGACTACGAAAGAAAGTTTCGGCACGCGCCGTCATTACCTGAACCAGCGCAACTGTATGATGGTGATGCTGGAGAACGGTGTCATACCTATCGTAAATGAGAATGATACCATTTCGGTCACCGAACTGATGTTTACAGACAATGACGAGCTTTCGGGAATGATCGCTTCCATGATGGATATGCAGGCGTTAATCATACTGAGCAATATTGACGGCATATACAATGGTTCTCCTTCTACCCCCGGTACGCAGGTGATACGGGAGGTGGAGCAGGGAAAGGATCTTTCGGACTATATACAGACGGAGAAATCGGATTCGGCCGGGGCGGTATGCTGACCAAGACTACCATTGCCCGTAAAGTGGCCGATGAGGGCATTACCGTCATTATAGCCAACGGCAAGAAAGACCATATTCTGGTCGATTTGCTGCAACATCCGGCAGAGACGGTTTGTACGCGCTTTATTCCGGCAGAAGGCGGAGTATCCAGCGTGAAAAGTGGATTGCCCATAGCGAAGGCTTTGCCAAAGGCGAGTTGCATTTGAACGAACAGGCCGTGAAAGTGTTGAAAGGACAGAAGGCGGTAAGCCTGCTTCCTGTGGGAGTGGTCCGCATAGAAGGGGAATTTGAAAAAGATGATATAGTGAAAATCATAGACCACCGGGGCAGGCAGATAGGAGTGGGACGCATCGGATTTGATTCGGCAGAAGCGCGTGCATTGCAGGGGAAACATGGACAGAAACCTATGGTACACTATGATTATTTGTATTTGGACTGATGCGGTGTGGTAATGATTTAGATAAAATGAAGTGACTATGGAACAGATAAAAGATATTTTTAAACAGGTGCGGCAGGCAAAAGGATCTCTTGCTTTCTGCAAGGAGGAGATCATCAATGACACCTTGTATGCATTGGCCGACAGGGTGGAGGCTGCTACGGACCGGATTCTGGAAGAGAACGCCAAGGATCTGGCAGCGATGGATCCGTCGAATCCCAAATATGACCGTCTCAAACTGACGGCGGAACGTATTCACGCCATAGCCCAAGGCATACGACAGGTAGCCACGCTGCCTTCTCCATCGGGAAGGATACTGAGCCAGGCCGTGCGTCCCAATGGCATGAAGCTGACCAAGGTAAGTGTGCCTTTCGGGGTGATAGGCATTATTTATGAAGCTCGTCCTAATGTGACTTTGGATGTGTTTGCACTTTGTTTCAAATCCGGCAACGCCTGTATATTAAAGGGGGGGAGCGATGCCGATTTCTCCAACCGTATCCTGGTGGAGATTATCCGGAATACCTTGCTGGATGTAGCCCACTTGTCTCCTTATCTGGTGGCATTGTTGCCGGCAGGACATGATTCGGCCGACGCGCTGCTCCATGCCCGCGGCTATGTGGATCTGATTATTCCCCGCGGCGGCAAGGGGCTGATAGACTATGTGCGGCAGAACGCCACGATTCCCGTTATCGAGACAGGAGCCGGTGTGTGTCACGTTTATTTTGACAAGGAGGGTGATGTGGCGAAAGGAGCCGCCATTATCCGCAACGCCAAGACACGCCGTGTCAGCGTGTGCAATGCCTTGACTGTCTGATTGTAGATGTGAACCGGCTGACCGATCTTTCCACTCTTTGTAGCGGCTTGCAGCAGGACAACGTGGAAATCTATGCCGATGACTTGTGTTACAATTATCTGAAGACTTCTTACCCTTCCCACTTGCTGAAACATGCTTCTACAGATACTTTCGGAACAGAGTTTCTGGACTACAAAATGGCAGTGACGGCGACTATGACCATACAGGCGGCTGTGGCCCACATTTCTATTTATGGTTCGGGACATAGTGAATGTATTGTGACGGAGAATGACCGGGCGGCCGATTATTTTATGAAGATGGTGGATGCGGCTTGTGTCTATGTGAATGTGCCTACTTCGTTCACCGATGGAGGTGAGTTCGGACTGGGAGCGGAAATAGGTATCAGCACGCAGAAGCTCCACGCCCGTGGTCCGATGGGACTGGAGGAACTGAACACATACAAGTGGATTATTCAGGGGGATGGACAAATAAGACAATAATACTATAAATGAAAAAATTATGAGATACTTTACAAACGTACACGATTTGGGCGACTTGAAGAGTGCCCTTGCCGAAGCTTTCGAAATCAAGAAAGACCGCTACAAATATGAAACCCTGGGAAAGCATAAGACTTGCCTGCTGATTTTCTTCAACAATAGTCTGCGTACCCGTTTGAGCACCCAGAAGGCAGCCCGTAACTTGGGCATGGATGTGATTGTGCTCGATGTGAATCAAGGTGCATGGAAGCTGGAGACTGAGCGCGGTGTCATTATGGATGGCGACAAGAGTGAACATTTACTGGAGGCTATTCCGGTGATGGCTTCTTATTGTGATATCATCGGTGTGCGTTCGTTCGCTCATTTTGAGAACCGCGAGGATGATTATACCGAAAAGATTCTGAATCAGTTCATCAAGTATTCCGGCAAGCCTGTATTCTCCATGGAAGCCGCTACCGGTCATCCGTTGCAGGCTTTCGCCGACCTGATTACCATCGAGGAGTATAAGAAGAAAGACCGTCCCAAGGTGGTCTTGACTTGGGCGCCGCATCCGCGTGCATTGCCTCAGGCCGTTCCCAACTCGTTTGCCGACTGGATGAACGAGGCCGATGTGGATTTTGTCATCACTCATCCCGAAGGCTATGAGCTGGACCCGAAGTTTGTCCGTGGAGCGAAGGTGGAATACAACCAGATGAAAGCCTTTGAAGGGGCTGACTTTATCTATGCCAAGAACTGGGCATGTCCCGGTGTCACCCGTCCTGCCGACTATGGAAAGATCCTGAGCAAGGATATGAACTGGACGGTAGATGCGGCGCACATGGCAGTGACAAACGATGCTTTCTTTATGCATTGTCTGCCGGTGAGAAGAAACATGATTGTGACCGATGAGGTGATTGAAGCGCCTACTTCGTTGGTTATTCCTGAAGCGGCTAACCGGGAAATTTCTGCTACAGTTGTTTTAAAAAGAATGCTGGAAGGGTTGGAATAACCGGCAGTCGGAATGACGTATTCTTCCGTAAGCATTCGGCCTCGTGCGTGTTTCTCTCCAAGTTATAATAAAGTCAAAAGCCAGACGAAGCATGTCTGGCTTTTGACTTTATTATAGCTTTCCTGTTTATCCTTTCCAATTAAATGGCAGTAAATCGGTGTAATCGTTTTTCTCTTCTCTTTCTTTCTCCTGTACCCTAATCAGCACGTCCTGCATCCATAGTTTTGGGTTCACCTTATTTTCCTACAGCATCCCATCAGTGAAAAGAAATTGCCGCGCATGTGCCTCATGTGATCCGGAGAAGAGCGTATTTTTTCTGTTTAAAGTCAACGGCCTTATAGAACGCTCCACCGGATTATTGTCAATGCAGAACTGTGCGTCATTGACATATCCGGACAGTTGTTCAAAGCGTGTGTACATATAGAACATGGCCTTGGCAATAGGCGATTTATCGACCGTATGTCCATATTCCTCCTTGCACCATTTTTCCAGTTCTTTGATAATAGGGTACGATTTTTCCCGGCGAAGCTTTACCACCGCCTCCCCTTCCAGATGTTCCATTCTGATTTTCTCCTCCACGGCATACAGTCCGCCTATTTGTCCAAGTGCATGCCTTGCTCTGGGAGGGTCATTTCCTTCCGCTTCCACAAAGTTGCGCCTGACGTGCGCCCAGCAGCACAGATGCAACTTTCCGGGTAGCGTGTCGAACTTGTCATATACTGCAAAGCCGTCACTCTGTACCACCCGGACCTGTCCTGCCAGCAGTGTGTCTATTCCGCTGCTGCCACGGCCCTTGTGATATTCAAAGAAGGGGGTATGGAACCGGGGCAGATAGAAGTTCCACATATACCCGCGGTGAAGAGCACCGGGCCGGTCGCTTTCAAGTACGGGATGGGGTGTCTCATCGGCCATGACGTAATAGCTGTCCTTGACCAGTTCACGAAGTTCATTATAGATTGGTTCCAGACGCTGCGGCGCCATCATCCAGTTACTTACGGTGGAAGGACTCAGATGGATTCCTTCACGCTCAAAGATATCCAGCTGTCTGTGCAGAGGCAGGTGGTCGTAATATTTGGCGGTAGCAATGTGGGCCAGTACACTTTCCGAGGCATTGCTGTGGGATGTGCCATTACGGGCATGGGAGCGGTTATGATACGACCGTCGGCGAGCCGGTATTTAGGACGGATGATGCGTTTCACATAGAATCGGGCGGGGCTGACAGCATACTGTTCGCTCACTTCCTCTCCCAGCTTCGTCGCTCCCTCCAACGAAAGGCCTTCCGGCATGGGAATGATAATCTCCTCACGGGAAGGGACGGGTCGATGGGCTTACGGGCGTGGGGAGTGATCTTTTTCGTGAAGCTTTTACGGAAACGATTGTAGCCATTCTCCGATGTGACGGATTTCCCAGCGGTTTTCTGTTCTTCCGCTACCGGGTCATTGACATCGGACGGAGACTCGAAACAGATGCTCAGCTGGCCGGCATCTTCGGGAAGATGACGTTTTCACTGGATTTACCCCATAAACGGCGTGTCAAGTCAGCCAATTTCCATCTCAGATCGGCAATGACGGCTGTACAGGCCGAGATTTCTTCGACCGGCGAATACTCCTGCAAAGAGGCTTCGTATTTTCTCTGAAGTTCCGCATGCTCCTTTCAAGGCATTCATGTCCCTTGCGCAACTCTTCGTACTCTTCCAAAGTAAGGGTAATAACCGGTTCTTTCACTGTACATCCACTTTTTATTATGTGGCAAAGTTATCAAAATAAAACTGCACGGCTTATAGAATGGGGAATTACTTTTCAACTGTTTTCCGATACTTTTTAACAGTAAGCGCTCATTCAGGCGATTCGGAAATTTGAAGAAAATCCTTCTTCCGTTCCTCCTTTTTCAAGAGGAAAGAACCGCGATTCAGACGACGGCATTCCAGACGGTATTCGTCGTCGCACCGATAAAGGATATGCAACCTGCTACGGGAGCGGTCGGGAAAAATATGACAGCTCTGCTCTGACACGCAGGAACCCGTGTGTCGGATGACCTCGCCACAAAGACCGTCAATACCTTTATGGAAATTACAACCTTGGGGATAAAGGTAATAAGACCAAAAAGGACTGCTGCGGAAAAGGCCAAGACCTAAAGGGAGAAGTAGGTCCTGAGGGGAATGGATACCAAGGCTGGAAGACGAAACTTTATAACGACGGCCGCCATCAAATATGAAAAGAACAGAATCAAAATGGTTAGACTCGGAAAAGAGAGTACGTAGTTTATCACTTTCGCTAGAAAATTCTAATACTGAACACATAATGGATTAAGATTATAATGAAGCCACAAAGGTAGGAAGGAAAAGAGGGGAAAAAAACACGCACGAGGCCGAATGCTTACATTCTTCCTTTTCAATTTATCGTTTCACCTTAGTGATAAAACTTCATCACTAAGGTGAAACGATAAACAGAAAAGGGCAGCGCAACGATTTCTATCGGACGAAAAACTGTGTGTATCCTTGGCTTGACTATATAAGATAGCGCGTGGCAAGATTGCCATTCAAGAGGAAAAGGTCTCGCCTCGGAAATAGAAGACCGGGCGGGGGGAGTCTGGAACAAACTTACAGAGATGAAGAATTTATGAAGGATTGAAAAAAAATCCTTCATAATAAGTGGCAGTAAATCAACTTGCTAAGCCATAATGAAGAATTTGAAGGAAAAAACGGTTAAAAACTTATTTCCTTCCCTAATTCCTTCCAGTCCAGGATACCCTTATCCAGATTATACACCTTGAATCCTTTTTTTACCAGAATGTTGGCGGCATTGCGGCTGCGTCTTCCACTTTTGCAGTAAACGGCTACGGGGCGGTCTTTTTGAAGAAGCTCCTCGATGTTTGTGCCAAACTCATTGTCCAATACATTGATATTGATGCTGCCCGGTATATGGCCTTCGGAATATTCGGCTACCGTGCGTACATCAACCAGTTGGATGGTCTTGTCCTGTATCATTTCCTCAAACTGGTCGGAGGATAGATTCTTGAATTTGTCACTGTCTTTGCCGGTACATGCCCATAATCCTAGTGAGAATGCGCAGATGAAGAATACAAAATAGATGGTCTTTATCATAAAATGGAATGTTTTGATGTTTTTGTTTGCTAAAAATAAAAGATACGACTGGTCATACCTTCTTTGTAAGTACGGATGTTGAATACAATCTTATCGCCTTTATGCAGTTTGCCGGCGTATGCCCACAAGGGAACAGACAGATAGACTTTACGGTTGAAACCTTCGATGTCATTATTCCTGTCATGATAGAGTGTCAAGTATAATGTTTGTTCTCCGTCTTTGTTCTCCAGTTTGTTCTCAATAAAGTGATAACCGTGTTTCTGGTCTTTGACTTTGACTTGTAAAATCAGGTTCAGGTAATTCCCACCCCGCCAGATGCTTTGAATGGCTACCGGGTCGGTCTTTATCTCCTTGAATTTAGATTCGGACAAAGGAACAGGAGAAATAACCAGTTGGGTATTGTAAAGCATGGCTTCTTTTTCTGCTTCTTCCGAGTCTGTCAATGGAGCGTACATGGTAACCGTGCGGTACGTGGTGTCTGGTGCCAGTCCGTCAAGACCGGTACGTGACTGGATGCGCCACTCTGTCCCTTCATCCGTTATCAGATACCGTCCGGTTCCTGTATGGTCGGTTTTCAAGTCGATCATATCTGTCAGAACATTAGGATATACATAGTCGTCTTCACCGCACGCGCCGAGAAGCAAAGAGGTTAGAAAAGATAAAATAACGACTTTTCTCATGTTTATTATTTTTCAGGGTGGACTGTAACATCCACCCTTTACGGTAAACGTTCTTATCCTTTTGCCGCTTTCAGGTAATTGATGAGCGGATTGGCATACATAGTCAGCAAAGCATGACGCAGGAAGGCGGTGTCTTTGTTGGGAAGATCGACTTTGGCAATCTGCTGTTCCAGATATTTTCAAAGTGCTCTTTTTCTTCTTCTGTGTACTCGGCCGTGAAACGGTTGTCTCCCATCAAGAGGTCACACGCCACATAATTACCTGCAAACAGGCGGTAACTGCTGTGGATATGCCGGTCTATGGTTTCCGATATGGCGGTAAACAAATCACATTTCGGCAAATTGAGTTCTTTCAGTTCGTCCAGTTCATGATTCAGACAGGCGGAGGTCTGGAAATGGATGCGTCCCTTGTATCCGTAAAGGCCGGTCTGCATATTGATCAGGTCGTCTTCGGGGCTTTTCTGGAAATGTTCGTCATCGCGTTTTTGCTGCAACTCTTTTGCTTTCAGGAAGTCACACGGGTCGTATTCGTAAGAAATGGCTAGCGGAACGATGTTCAGTTCTTTCAGTCTTTCGGTAACATCGCCTTCACCTGCCATGGCCATCATTTTCAATACACTGTCCTGGGTACGGTCATTGGAATCTTTGGCACGTCCCTGACGTTGCGCTATCCATAAATTCTCATGTTTTTCCTTCATGGCGAAATGCATGTAGCGCGACATCAAGGCAGATGCTTCCAGTTTCTGCCGCATGTTGAGGCCGCGTTTCACGATGAATGATTTATTGACACGTACCAGCTTATGAATCCATGGGTAGATGAGCAGGTTGTCGCCGATGGCGATCTCTACGGTTGTCATTCCGTTGTCTATCAGTAGGATAGATAGAAAAGCCGAGTCCAGAATAATATCACGATGATTGGAGATGAAAGTGTAGTTCCGGGTTAAGTCGGACAAGGCGGAACAGTCGAATGTCAGTCCGTTGGCTGTTTTTCACTAAATCCCATAATAGTCCGTAAAAGAACGCTTTTTGGAATTCCAGGTTTGTTTTGCATTGACGCATCTTCATGGCAAGACCTTCGAAAGGTACGCCCGGCATAACAGACTCTACCACTGTCCGGAAAGCGGGATCAGCGATTAATTCTTCATAGATTTGCGGCAACTCTTCGGGAGTGTACGGACGAATCTCGTTAAATTCAGCTGGTATGTTCATAATTTATAAAGGTTAGTCAGTGATATCACTAAAATTTATTTTCTATAATGTCAGTCATCACATCTTTTATATCCAATCCTGCTGCACGCACCTGTTGGGGAATGAAGCTGGTAGCTGTCATGCCCGGAGTGGTATTGATTTCGAGCAAGTTTACTTTTTCGCCTTCGGTAATGATATAGTCAATGCGGATAAGGCCGGAGCATCCCAGAATGTCATAAATGGCCGAGGTGAGCAGACGTACACGCTCGGCTGTATCTTCGGGCAGGCGGGCAGGTGTGATTTCCTGTGACTCGCCGTTGTATTTGGCTCCATAGTCAAAGAATTCGTTGGCACTTACCACCTCGGTGATGGGGAACACCACTTCCTTGTCCGAGGTCTTGTAACAGCCGCAGGTGATTTCCGTTCCCTTCATAAAGGCTTCAATCATTACTTCGTCACTTTCCTCGAAAGCTTTTTCGATGGCGGGTTGTATATCTTCCTTAGTCTTTACTTTGGTGACACCGAAGCTGGAACCGCCGGCGTTGGGCTTGATGAAACAAGGCAGACCGATTTTGTTGATTACTTCTTCGTCTGTAATTTCAAATCCTTTACGCAGGATCAGTGATTCGGCTACGCGGATACCGAAGCCTTTCAGGTATTGGTTGCAGGTGAATTTATTGAAAGTCATGGCCGATACCAGTACGTTACAACTGGAGTAGGGGATTCCTAACAGGTCGAAGTAACCTTGCAGGATACCGTTTTCCCCCGGAGTTCCGTGGATGGTGATGTAGGCGAAGTCGAATTGTTTCTTTTCGCCGTTCTCCATGAAACTGAAGTCATTACGGTCTATCGGGGTTTTGGAGCCGTCCGGAAGGACTACTTCCCACCGATGCCCTTCCATCTCTACTATATATAGGTTATAACGCTCTTTGTCAATGAAAGAGTAAAGTCCCTGTGCACTGCGCAAGGAAACGACAAGTTCGCTGGAATCTCCTCCGGCTACTATGGCAATAGTACGTTTCATAGTTCTTCTCTGTTACTGATATAGTTTCTCCACTTGTCTATCAGGTTTGTCATATCCTCGGGCAGCGGAGAGGTGAAGAACATCTCTTCGCCTGTACGGGGATGGACAAAGCCCAGCGTCATGGCGTGTAATGCCTGGCGGGGGCAGGTCTCGAAACAGTTGTTTACGAATTGTTTGTATTTACTAAAATGAGTTCCTTTTAAAATTTCGTTTCCGCCATAACGCTCATCGTTGAACAGCGTGTGTCCGATGTGCTTCATGTGGACACGTATCTGGTGGGTGCGTCCCGTTTCAAGTACACACTCTACCAGCGTGACATAGCCCAGACGTTCCAGTACCCGATAGTGGGTGACGGCGTGTTTTCCTTGGGCGGGGTCACTCAGTACGGCCATTTGCATGCGGTCTTTGGGGTTTCGTCCTATATTCCCTTCTATGGTTCCTTCGTTATTTTCTACGACACCCCATACCAGAGCATTGTATTTACGTTTGGTGGTCTTGTTGTAGAACTGAAGTCCCAAATGAGTCTTGGCATCGGGGTCTTGGCTACCACGAGCAGGCCTGAGGTATCTTTGTCTATACGGTGGACTAATCCCACTTGCGGATCGTTAGGGTCGTATTTGGGATTGTCTTTCAGATGCCATGCTATGGCGTTGACCAGCGTGCCGTGGTAGTTTCCGCATCCCGGATGCACTACCAGTCCGGCCGGTTTGTTGACTACCATCAAATCGTTGTCCTCATAGACTATATCCAATGGAATATCTTCGGGAATGATATCATTATCATAACGTGGACGGTCCATCATCACCGTCAGCACGTCGCAAGGCTTTACTTTATAACTGCTTTTCACCGGTTTGCCGTTCGCCATGATAAGACCGGCGTCGGCAGCCTTCTGAATACGGTTGCGCGAAGAGTTGACAAGCCGTTCGAACAAATATTTGTCCACGCGCACCTGTGACTGTCCTTTGTCTACTACTACACGGAAATGTTCATACAGTTCGGCAGGGTTGTCCACTACCGGTTCCACATCATCCAGTGTATCGTCCAGTTCATCCACATATTCTTCTTTCATCATCACTGTGTGTTAAGTTTAAAACCAGGATTCGTCTACCACCGGTTTGTCATCGTTCGCAGTTCCGGATTCATTTACCAATGCAGAATCTTCGGGCATGGTTTCATTGCCGTTGCCTACCGTGAGTGTCAGTACGGCTTCGTGAGGAACCTTTTCTCCGGCTTTCAAGTCGCGTCCTCGGTATTTTATGCTGTATACCCAGTCTTTTTCGCCGCTGATATATTCGGGTTCGGTTATTTTAAAACCTAATGCACGTAATTTAGCTTCGGCCTGGCGGAGAGAACTATTATCCATGACATCGGGAATGGCTACCTTGGGGGCGCTGTCTGCATTGACGGTCAGATAGACGGTTCTGCCCGACTTCACCTTGGAGCCACCGGCGGGATTCTGTTCCAGAATAGCACCGGGGGCTATTCCTTTTACATAGCTGGAGTCTATGACGATTGATTTTAGTGACTGCTTGTCGAGTTCATTTTCTGCGATCCGCAGATTCATTCCTTTTACATCGGGCACTACCACTGCTTCGCCGTGGCGTGTATAGCTGTCCAGCCATTGAAGGGTTCCCCAGGCTGCTGCCACAATGACCACTACCATCGCTATCAGATTGAGCCAGAAGAAGCGGTTATTCTTGAATGAAAAGAATTCTTTGAATGTTACCATATCTAACTTAATTATTTCGGGTCAAAGATACGACAATTTCATTTCTGTTCCTACATTTAGTTATGAATATCATATACTTTTTGTACCTTTGCACCCCGGAAAAAACAACCTGTTTCCTGTCAGAGTAAACAAAATTGAGGTAAAAAGAAGATGAACGAGACAACAAATGAACAAGAGGTGCTGCTATTGCGCCGTAAACTAGACCTTTTATTACGTACCGGCAAGCTGCTGATGGAGAGTGCGGCAGACACTAACCGGATTGAAAGAAACATGAAGCGCGTGGCCGCTTATTTGGGCATTCCGGAAGAGAAACTGCATATTGATATCCGGTGGACGATGCTGATGGTCAAGTGACGAGAAGCATCTCTTTT
>SCPP01000192.1_pt1 | contig 50316 bp, 33 predicted proteins | sample 6106811 | NCBI WGS metagenome assembly SCPP01 (sample SAMN10720449, study PRJNA508395) | human gut metagenome | isolation source: Participant 2 stool, 15 month | host: Homo sapiens | collected 2018
TACGGTACCATTGCGGGTCCGGATCATGTCAGCGCGACTGATGATGGTGACATCACGGCCGAAGGTATCAATGGCTGGGAAATGGACAGATCCCGCGACAGGCGAAGTTTATGAAAATACGTACACAGGAGACTTGCTTGTCGGCAACCGCACGGGAACGGATACGGTTGCTATCCAAAAGGGAAAATGTTCCTCGCTTGCCGCTCGTAAGGAGGCGTCGGGCATATATTTTTACTCAGCCCAAAAATCGGGCTGATTTGATGGAGTACGTGAGGCCATTGCTTAAAAAAGATTTTGTGGAAACAATGGCCTTATGGCCTATCGTACGATGGACAGTCCCACGTTTGGGGATAGCTTACGCCTGGGGGCTTCCTTTCCTACCCATGTGTCGTCACTTCCAGCGCCCAGCTTATCAAAGCGGAAGCTTTTTGCAATTTTCAGTCCATATGGGCCCATCTACTTTGTCGCTCGCGCACCCAACCTCCTAGACGTACCGGCCTCTGGCCGCAAGGAAACTCCCGCGTCGCTGCGCTAGCGGATTGCTGGCGTCTCAGGTCTGTCGTCGTCGGTGGAAGCGGGGGCTCCTCGCATCTGGATTCATCTGAACCGAATTCGCAAAAAGCAATTGGAGGAAAAGACCGGAAGGGAAAAGATTATAAGGCAAAAAACGTAAGAGAAGCCCAAAACCGAACGTAGACGTAGGTTCGGTTTTGGGCTTTTATCTTCTGTTCGGCTTTTGTAGGAGGTGGGTCCTTTGAAATAGAAAGATAACAATGGCGCTTGGAACGACTCGCGTCCCCTCTTTCCCCTTTGAACTTGCTGCAACGCATCGATCTGCCTTTGCCAAGGCGGTAAGCGCATCGCTGCCTTAGAAAAGCGAAGTGGGACATCGTGCAGGGCGGGTAAGTGAGTCGCCGAATTTTTCGTTTTCTCTTATGCTGAAAAATTCGTGCAGAAAGCTTACTCAGAGGGCAGCAACGATAGGAGCAGTCGGAGTTTCCTCTGCCGGAAAGGCCGGTCTTCTGATGTGAAACAGCAGAAAGCGAGTCCTTTTATCCCTTACAGCCGCACCCGTATAAATCCATTGCGGCTGCGGAGGCAAAGGAACTGTTTTCGTGTACGACAGGGCCGCTGATAAAATTGATTAACACTCATGTTGTGTGGAAATTTCCATAAGCATTTATCAACATAATTTTCCCGTTTTGGTGATGGATGAGAAGCGGCGCTTCGTCTCCTTGCAGGCGGTAGTGAGGAAGATTCGCCCGAGTCCCAAGCCCGCTTTGGAGCAGCCGCGGAAGGGCGGAGGGACATGTTTCCGGGCGAATGAAGTTCCACCCCTCCAGTAGGGAGGCTTGGGGCGGCGCACCATGGTCTTTCCTCCATATTTCACAAAAATATTTTTCTTTAAAACTCCTTGCAATAACCTAAAATACATGGTACAATATCAGTCCATGAAATTTTATTTACTAGCAGGATTATAAGGTTTCGCGAGTGCTCAGTGGTTGGACATCGCGTTCCGATCGTTTGGTTGAGAGGAGCACGAAATGCTGACTGAGGGAACTTGGTTTTTACAAGGCTAATCAAAGATTCATTTTGATTGTGGGCCTTGTTTTTTTGTGTTAAAAAACCTGCAGGATGTAAAGGAGTGAGAACCCATATGTTGTTCAAGCCGGTTCATAATGGCAACCGTAAAAGGTACAGCTATGCCAGAATCAAAGAAGTCCTGAAGATGCCGCATCTGATTGACTTGCAGAGAAAATCCTATGAGTGGTTCATCAGGGAAGGACTTCATGACGCGTTCCAGGACGTATCGCCTATCAAGGATGCTACAAACAGCCTGGAACTGAGTTTCGAGAATTTTACCATCGGCGATCCGAAGTATGATATCGAAACTTGCAAGGAAAAAGATGCAACCTATGCGGCTCCTTTGAACGTAGACGTCCGTCTGCTTTATAAAGATACGGGCGAAATCAAGGAATCGACTGTCTTTATGGGCGATTTCCCCCTTATGACCGATACGGGGACCTTCGTCATCAATGGGGCAGAACGTGTCATTGTCAGTCAGCTTGTCCGCAGCCCTGGCGTCTATTATGCCAAGGATATGGATCCAATGGGTAAGTTCCTCTACGGGACCACAGTCATCCCGAACCGCGGGGCCTGGATTGAATATGAGACCGACCTTAACAGCATCATCTATGCCCGTGTGGACCGGACGCGCAAACTGTCTGCTACGGCCCTCCTGCGTGTCATGGGTCTGCCGACAAATGATGATATCATCAGCGTCTTTGGTGAGCATCCTTACCTGGTTGCTACCCTTGCCAAGGACACAACGAAAAATGAAGATGATGCCCTTCTGGAAATCTATCGGAAGCTGCGTCCGGGTGAACCTGCTAACCTTGAAAACGCTGAACAGCTCATCTATAACCTTTTCTCCGACAATCGCCGCTATGATCTGGCAAATGTCGGTCGTTACAAAATCAATAAGAAATTGGGCTGGCGTCATCGTCTTCATGGCAAGACCCTTGCTGAAGACCTGTGCGCTGAAAACCCCGATGGCACGAAAGGTGCCGTGGTCCTTCCTGCAGGGACGAAGATTGGCGATGCCGAAATCGATACCATCGAAAAGAGCGGTATCTTTGCCGATGAGGGCTATGCCATCGTCTATGTCAAGTTCCAGGAACATGCAGAACGCATGATTGTAACGAAGGATATTGAAGCGTCCGTACGCACCATCACGCCGGCTGATGTCATTGCTTCCTTTGGCTATCTCCTGAATGTCATTGATGGCATGGAAGGCAAGGATGATATCGACCATCTGGGCAACCGTCGTGTCCGCTGCGTTGGCGAACTCCTGCAGAACCAGTTCCGCATTGGACTGTCCCGTATGGAACGTGTCATCCGTGAACGCATGACCATCCAGGATGCTGACGTCATCACCCCGCAGGCCCTTATCAACATTCGTCCGGTCGTAGCGGCTGTGAAGGAATTTTTCGGCAGCAGCCAGCTGTCCCAGTTCATGGACCAAAACAACCCGCTTGCCGAACTGACGCATAAACGCCGTCTGTCCGCCTTGGGACCTGGCGGTCTTTCCCGTGAACGTGCCGGCTATGAAGTCCGTGACGTCCATCCTTCCCATTATGGCCGTATGTGCCCAATTGAGACCCCTGAAGGTCCGAACATCGGGCTCATCGGTTCCCTGGCTGCCTATGGCGTGATCAACCGGTATGGTTTCATTGAGACCCCATATCGCAAGGTCGATAAAGTCAATAAGCGTGTTACCGATGAAATCGTCTATCTGACCGCTGACGAAGAAGATAACTATGTTGTTGCCCAGGCCAACGAACCGCTGACCGAAGACAACCATTTTGTGAATACCCACGTCACCTGCCGCGATAAGAACGAAGTCCTTGCGATTCCGCCGGAACGTGTTGACTTCATGGACGTTTCGCCAAAACAGGTTATGTCCATTGCAGCTGCCCTGATTCCTTTCCTTGAAAACGACGACGCCAACCGTGCCCTCATGGGTGCGAACATGCAGCGTCAGGCTGTACCTCTGCTCAATCCGAAGGCGCCAGTCGTTGGTACGGGGATGGAATATAAGATCGCTGTTGACTCCGGTGTCTGCATCCTGGCTAAGCACGCTGGTACGGTCAAGTATGTCAGTGGTGACAAGATCCTCATCACTCGTGATGATGGAAAAGGCATCGATGAATACAATGTCCTGAAATTCAAACGTTCCAACCAGAGTACCTGTGTCAACCAGCGCCCCATTGTCTTTAAGGGCGATAAGGTCGAAGAAGGTCAGGTCCTTGCTGATGGACCGGCAACAGATCACGGCGAGCTTGCCCTTGGCCGCAACGCCATTGCTGCCTATATGCCTTGGGAAGGCTACAACTACGAAGACGCCGTCCTCCTCAGCGAAGACCTCGTCAAGGAAGATGTCTTTACCTCCATCCATATTGAAGAATATAACTGCGATGCCCGCGATACGAAACTGGGACCGGAAGAGATTACCCGCGATATCCCGAACGTTTCTGAAGATGCCCTGAAGGACCTCGACGAAGACGGAATCATTCGTGTCGGTGCTGAAGTCCGTCCTGGCGATATCCTCGTCGGCAAAGTCACGCCGAAAGGGGAAACGGAACTTTCTGCTGAAGAGCGCCTCATCCGTGCCATCTTTGCTGAAAAGGCACGGGAAGTCCGTGACAGCTCCCTCCGTGTTCCTCATGGGGAATTCGGGATCATTATTTCCGTCAAGGTCTTTACCCGTGAAAACGGCGATGAACTGCCGCCTGGCGTCAATAAGCAGGTTCGTGTCAGCATCGTTCAAAAACGTAAAATCGGCGAAGGCGATAAGATGGCAGGCCGTCACGGGAACAAAGGTGTTGTTTCCCGCATCCTGCCGCGCGAAGATATGCCGTTCCTGCCTAATGGCGAACCGGTCCAGATCGTACTGAACCCCTTGGGCGTACCGAGCCGTATGAATATTGGGCAGATTCTTGAAGCCCATCTGGGCTGGGCGGCAACCGCGCTGGGCATGCGTATTGACAACCATGACCCCAACGTCGAAGCAGACCTGCGCAAAGCGGGCTATGATTTCGATGAACTGGGCATGCCAGAAACGGTGGATGGCGCTGTTCCTGTCGCGGTCCCGGTCTTTGACTCGGCTCGCCAGGATGATATGGCCCGTACCCTCGAAGCGGCTGGCGTCGATCCCAGCGGCAAGACAGTCCTTTATGATGGCCGTACCGGGGAACCGTTTGATAACCCTGTTACCGTTGGCTGCATCTACTACCTCAAGCTTCACCATCTGGTTGCTGATAAGATCCATGCCCGTTCTACCGGTCCGTACTCCCTGGTTACCCAGCAGCCGCTTGGTGGTAAGGCGCAGTTCGGTGGGCAGCGTTTCGGTGAAATGGAAGTGTGGGCCCTCGAGGCTTATGGCGCTGCCTATACCCTCCAGGAAATCCTGACCGTGAAGTCTGACGATGTTGTCGGACGTGTAAAGGCTTATGAATCCATCGTCAAGGGTGAAAATATCCCTGAACCGGGTGTCCCTGAATCTTTCAAGGTCCTTGTCAAGGAAATGCAGGCAATCGGTCTTGATGTAAGCGTCCTCGATGAAGATGATGAGGAAATCGATCTTGATGATGAGGATGAAGATATTGGAATGGGCGATATTGCCCGCGAGCTTGACATGGATATGTCCGGCAAGGTCTCCACGGCTGCCAACACCGGGGAACAAGCCCAAAACCGCGCCAATAGCGACGAAGAAGTGAGCCCCGATGAAGACCAGACGGAAGACAGCGATTTTGATGTCATTGCCGATATCGGCAACATGGGAATGGATGATTCCCAAGGCGATGACAACGGCTCTGATGAAGAGTAGGAAGGAGTGAGTGCTCTTGTTGGACGTAAATAAATTTCATTCTATGAGAATCGGCCTGGCTTCCCCGGAAAAGATCCGTTCCTGGTCCCACGGCGAAGTCACGAAGCCGGAAACGATTAACTATAGAACGCTGAAACCAGAACGGGACGGCCTTTTCTGCGAACGCATCTTTGGCCCGACCAAGGACTGGGAATGCCACTGCGGTAAGTACAAACGCATCCGCTATAAAGGTGTGGTCTGCGACAAGTGCGGCGTCGAAGTCACGCGGGCAAAAGTCCGTCGTGACCGCATGGGCTCCATTGAGCTTGCTGCTCCTGTCTCCCACATCTGGTATTTCAAGGGGATTCCCTGCCGCATGGGCGCCATCCTTGACATTGGTCAGCGCGCCCTTGAAAAGGTCCTCTATTTTGCAAGCTACATCGTCCTTGATCCGGGCGATACGAACCTGACAAAAAAGCAGCTCCTCACAGAAGCCGAATACCAGGAAAAACTGGATGAATTCGGGGATACTTTCCGCGTCGGCATTGGTGCCGAAGCCATCAAGGAACTGCTCCACGAAATCAATGTGGAAGAACTGACGAAGGAACTGCGGGCAGCACTCAAGACGGAGACGAGCCTCCAGAAAAAACGCAACATCGTGCGCCGTCTCGATGTCTGTGAAGCCTTCCTCAAGAGCGGCAACAAGCCAGAATGGATGATCATGGATGTCATTCCGGTCATTCCGCCGGATTTGCGTCCGATGGTTCAGCTCGATGGCGGCCGTTTTGCTACAAGCGACCTGAACGACCTCTATCGCCGTGTCATCAACCGTAACAATCGTTTGAAACGCCTTCAAGAACTGCAGGCTCCGGACATCATCGTCCGGAACGAAAAACGGATGCTCCAGGAAGCTGTCGATGCCCTTATCGATAACGGCCGCCGCGGCCGCGCCGTAACGGGCCCTGGCACGCGCCCCTTAAAGAGCCTTTCTGATATGCTCAAAGGGAAGCAGGGCCGTTTCCGTCAGAACCTTTTGGGTAAACGTGTCGACTACTCCGGTCGAAGCGTTATTGTCGTTGGTCCTGAAATGAAGATGCATCAGTGCGGCCTGCCGAAAGAAATGGCCCTTGAACTCTTCAAACCGTTCATCATGAAACGCCTTGTCGAAAACGGTACGGCAACGAACATCAAGAGCGCAAAGAGAATGGTCGAACGCGCGACGGATGCCGTTTGGGATGTCCTGGAAGAAGTCATCAAGGAACACCCTGTCATGCTGAACCGTGCCCCGACGCTGCACCGTCTGGGCATCCAGGCTTTTGAGCCGATTCTGTCCGAAGGCCGCGCCATTAAACTTCATCCGCTCGTCTGCACGCCTTTCAACGCCGACTTCGACGGTGACCAGATGGCTGTTCACCTGCCGCTGTCTGCTGAAGCCCAGGCTGAAGCCCGTGTGCTCATGATGAGTGTCAATAATATCCTGGCTCCAAAAGATGGGAAACCAATCACCGTTCCGACGCAGGATATGGTATTGGGCGCGTATTATCTCACCATTTTCCGCGAAGGGGCCAAAGGAGAAGGCCGTCGCTTCATCAGTTTTGACGAAGCAAGACTGGCATACTTCAATAAGGACATCGCCCTCCAGGCCAAGATCAAGGTTCGTGTCCCCAACTCCGAAATCTATCCTGAACCGTCCGATGTGGGTGAGAGCCTTGTCACGACGAGCATGGGCAATATCATCTACAACTGCGAACTGCCGCTTGAAATGCGCTATTATTCCAAGCAGGAAGATGGAACCTGGCTTCTTGGCAAGCTCATTGATAAGAAGGAACTGGGCCGTCTTGTCGCCAAGGCCCATAAGCTTTACGGGAACTTCGGCACGGCCCGCGTCCTTGATACGGTCAAGAAACTCGGTTATGACAACGCTTGTCTGTCCGGTCTGTCCATTGCCGCGTCGGATATCGAAATTCCGAAGGAAAAGGGCGAAATCCTTGCTGCTGCTGAAAAAGAAGTCGATAAGGTCGAACGCCTCTTCAGCCGTGGGTTGATGAGTGAAGACGAACGCTACCGCAAGGTCATTGATATTTGGAACAAAGCTACGGAAGATGTTGCTGATGCCCTGATGAAGAACACCATGGATCAGTTCAACCCGCTCTTCATGATGGCCAATTCCGGTGCCCGCGGTAACGTACAGCAGATCCGTCAGCTCGCTGGTATGCGTGGATTGATGGCTGACCCGTCGGGCCGTATCATCGACCGTCCGATTAAATCAAACTTCCGTGAAGGGCTGACCGTATTGGAATACTTTATTTCCACGCACGGTGCCCGTAAAGGTCTTGCCGATACGGCCCTTAGAACGGCTGACTCTGGGTATCTGACGCGCCGCCTTGTTGATGTTGCCCAAGATGTCATTGTACGTGAAGATGACTGCGACGTAACGACCATGAATCTCGTCCGCGAACGGGCTCGTTTCTGCAAGAACGTCCTCGGCTCCAGCCAGCGCAAGCTGAAGGAATACGCCGTGGGCCGTACCCTTGCTTCCAGCGTCCTTGCTGACGATGATTCCATCATTGCCGAAGCCGATACGGTGGTTACGGAAGACGTCTTTGACCGTCTCCTTGCTGCCAAGGTCCTGGAAATCCGTCTGTATCCTCTTGATGAAGAAAATGGCGAAGACGCCGAGACCCTTGCCATCAATGTCAGCGAAGATAAGGTCAAGACGGCTTTCCGTGAACACATGACCCATCACTTCCTCGATAAGGAAGTGGCGGAAGATATCCTTGATGGGGAAGGAACCGTCCTTGCCCATAAGGGAGATCATTTCACGGCAGAGCTCATTGAAACCATTCTTGATAATGGCACGGTTAAGGAACTGAGTATCCGCAACAACGAAGTTGACGGTATCTACGTTGAAGCCATTACGGCCGGCAAGAACAAGAGCACGGTCCTGGAATCCCTCCGCGACCGCCTCGTGGGCAGAACCCTTGCCGAAGAAATCGAAGACAAGGACGGTCACGTCCTTTATCACATCAATGACTACATTACGGAAGATATGGCTGATGTCATCGCCAGCCTCCGTGAAAAAGTCAAGATCCGCAGCGTTCTTACCTGCAAATCCCACTTTGGCGTCTGCCGCAAGTGCTATGGACGCAACCTCGCCACGGCCCGCAAGGTCGAAATCGGCGAAGCTGTCGGGACCATTGCCGCCCAGGCCATCGGGGAACCGGGCACCCAGCTCACGATGCGTACGTTCCATACGGGCGGCGTTGCCGGTGCTGACGATATTACCCAGGGTCTTCCTCGTGTCGAAGAGCTCTTCGAAGCACGGAAACCGAAACATCCGGGTATCCTCAGCGAATCGGCAGGAACCGTCAGCGTCCAGGAAAAGGAAGATGGCCGTTTTGTCATCATCACCCGCGAAGATGGCACGGAAGATTCCTACCATATTCCATATGGGGCCAAACTTCATATTGCCGACGGCGATCATGTGGAAGTGGGCGACCGCCTGACCGAAGGGTCCCTCAATCCGCACGATATCCTGCGTATCAGCGGGCCTGCCGCTACGCGTCACTACCTCGTGCAGCAGGTACTCAGTGTCTATAAATCCCAGGGCGTTGAAATCAACGATAAACACGTTGAAGTCATGGTCCGTCAGATGATGCGCAAATACCGCATCGACGATGCTGGAGATACAAAGATGCTGCCGGGCTCCGTTGTGGACATCGCACAATTTGAAGATGAAAACGATGAAGTCATGGCAGAAGGCAAGGAACCGGCACAAGGACATCCGATCCTCCTCGGGATCACCAAAGCTTCCCTGGCAACAGATTCCTTCCTGTCAGCTGCTTCCTTCCAGGAAACGACGAGAAACCTGACCGACGCCGCCATCAAAGGCAAAGTCGATCCGCTCCTTGGTCTTAAGGAAAACGTCATCATTGGTAAGCTGATCCCCGCAGGTACGGGCATGCCTAAATACCGCAATATCCAGCTCAAGCTTCATCGTCCCGATGAAGTTCAAGAGAGCACGGACAGCGAAAATGCTGATGAATAAGCTGTAAATAGAAAGCCGCGAAGAAACCTAGATTTCTTCGCGGCTTTTTGTGTTTGGTGGAGTAAAGAGACTGTACAGGCAGCGACGCTGCCTCCTATATGGGGGCGGTTTGGATCCGTTCCTTTGAGGCTTTTCTCATTATCCGAACATTACTCATTGTTTAGTTTTCCATTGACCACTTTTTATCCTGTTCTTATTCTCTTTTTTCGTCCTTTCTTTTTCAAACAATTCCATAATGATTACATATTGCATACAATATACTTTCAAATTGTCCCTAATATTTCTCCCAATCCCTTGACAATGACACTGCTTGTGTTGTATAAATAGACCAATGCTAATTATGAACGAAATAAATAAAGAGGCATTCAACGTTCATAATATAACAGCTTTTTCCATCAAAAAAGGGAGCCCCGCTCCCTTGTCATTGTGATTCTATTTTTTATCATTCATCTGCAGGTACATAGTGTTTCAGACAGGCACTCTTGAGTCCTTCCGATACCGGTGTCTTTTCTTCCTTCACAATCCTCTGGACTTCTTTTTTCAGCGTCTGCGTCGATGCCAAGTGGGGGAGGACGTCTTCCTCCGTAAAAAACGATGGCTCGGCGTAGTTATCAGCAAAGACGGCGATAGTTTCCACCTTTACGTGGTGGGCACCTTCTTTTGCCAGGGTTTCCTTAAAGACCGCTTCAGATTCCTCAAGGGCCCGTACAGGATTTTTTACAATGAGGCTTGACGCATTATCCGTCACACGCCATGTGGAATCCTGATTATGACCATAGATGCGGTAGCCCTTATGGATGACCCTAAGGAGCAGCGCCTTTCCGGGAAGAAGGGCAATGAGGTCGACGCCTGTAAGGCTGCCTTTTGGGGGCACAAAGAAATAGGTTTTTTTATGGGAACCTTCTCTGATGGCTTTTTTGACACGCTTCATGGCCATTTCCGGTGTGCGGGCTTTTTTCATCTGGAGCCATTTCCAGCGGAACACAACAAGGCCCGTAGCAAGTACGAGGAAAAAAATAAGGATTTCTTTGAAACTATGAAGCTTCCAGATTGTGAAATCAGGAAGGATTTTGATGACAACGTCTTCCATGACAAGACTCCTTTTTGTAGGGAGAAATTTTTACATGCTCCATTATATCAGCCTTTCGTAGTTTTTACTAGGCGAGGCCCCTTTCCAATGATATAATGGATATGTACTAAAATTCTGAAAAAAGATGATTTCCCCATCTGGGGTTTTCATACAGCGCACTCATTCTATTTAAAAGGGGGACCTATTATGGCTGCAACAAATGAAAAGGAACTGTCCCGGGTGGACCGGTTCCTCAACACGATTGAACGTGTCTGCAACAAATTGCCACCGCCTGCCATCCTATTTTGTATCCTGTTTCTTATCGTGGCTTTTGTCGGGATGTTCTTTACCTTCTCTGGTTTTGGCCTCGAAAATCCGGCGACCCATAAGGTCGTCTATTCCCAGAACCTCTTTACCAAAGAAGGTGTCCAGTGGCTTTTGACCAGCATGGTCAAGAACTTCACCGGTTTTGCACCTTTGGGACTTGTCATCACCATGACTATGGCCATTGGCTTCTGTGAAGAATCAGGCATGCTTGTTGCCATGCTCCGCCGCAGTATGAAGAATGTACCGCCTAATATCGTACCGTTTCTCATTGCTTTTCTTGGAACGGTCGGCAACATTGCCTCCGATACGGCCATGGTCGTCATTCCGCCTCTTGCTGCCCTCGTTTACATCGGCGTCAAGAAAAACCCGGTTGTAGGGATGATTGTCGGCTATGCCGGTGCCCAGGCTGGTTTTACGGCAAACCTCATGATTGCTGGTACGGACTCCCTGCTGCAGGGCCTTACGAACCAAGCCATTGATGCGTTTCTCGGTACACCTGGGAAATTTGTTGTTGATGTCACCTGTAACTGGTACTTCATGATTGCTTCTACCTTCCTGTGCTCCCTTGTGATTGGCCTTGTTTCAACTAGGATCGTGGAACCTCGGTTCCCCGTCTATCACAGCAAAGATGAAGACGAGACCATCCAGGAAGTGACCCTCCTTGAAGTAAAAGGACTTCATCGTGCCGGTTTTGCCGTTGTGCTCTATATTGCCATCCTCGCCATCGGTTTCTTTGCAGGCGTTCTTTCCAAAGACGGACATACCCTCGTCGGATCGTTGCTCCTCAAAGGTCTCATCCCGATTCTCTTTTTCCTCTTCAGTATTGCCGGCATCACGTATGGCATCACGACGGGCAGCTTTAAATCTGTCAAGGACGTCAACAAAGCCATGGTCAAGCAAATGAGCGGCATGGGCGCCTACGTTGTTTTCTGCTTTTTCTGCGGCCAGTTCCAAGCTCTTTTCAACTGGACCCATCTGGGCACGCTCATGGCGATTTCCGGTGCTGACTTCCTCAGAGGAATCGGCTTTACGGGCCTTCCCATGTGCATCGCCTTTATCCTCATTACGGCCCTCATCAACATCTTTGTTTCGAGCGGCTCTGCCAAGTGGGCCATCCTCGCTCCGATCTTCGTTCCGATGTTCATGCTCCTTGGCTACCATCCTGGATTTACCCAGCTCATCTATCGCTTGGGCGACTCTCCGGGGAACTGCTTTACCCCGATGTCTCCCTACATTTGGATGATCCTTTCTGTGGCCCAGGAAAAATACATGCCTGACATTGCCATTGGGACCCTCATTTCCAACATGATTCCTATTGCCATCGTCCTTCAGATTGCCTGGATTGTTTTCCTCATCGTTTGGGAAACCTTGGGCCTTCCCATTGGACCGGGCGTCGGCATGCAGCTGCCCCCGGGCATTCTCTGACTAAAACGACTTTCCTTTTAGGGAAAGGTAACCCGTACGCTCTCTAGTTTGAAAAAGCGCTGCGCTTTTTGAACATCCGGCGGGGCTTCGTGCCTTGCCGGATATTTTACTATCTAAGGAAGAAGTTGATTATGATGAAAATACAGAAAGTACCCCAGCAAAAAGGTACCCTTGCCGCCTTCATGAACCTTGTCGAACGGGTCTGCAACAGGCTGCCGCCTCCAGCTATTCTTTTTTGTCTGCTCTTTGTCCTGACCGCCCTGTTGGGCGCCCTCTTTACGGAAATGGGGGTACATCTTGAAAACCCCGCCACCCACCATATCGTCACGGCCCAGAACTTTTTCAGTAAGGCCGGTATCCAGTGGCTCCTCACAAATATGGTGAAGAACTTTACGGGCTTTGCGCCTTTGGGCCTTGTCATTACTATGACCATGGCCATCGGATTTTGTGAGGAATCAGGTCTCTTGGTTTCCCTTTTGAATCGATCCATGCGCCGCGTGCCGCCCGCTCTCGTGCCTTACCTCATCGCCTTTGTCGGGACCTTGGGGAACATTGCTTCTGATACCGCGGCCGTCGTTATCCCGCCCTTGGGTGCCCTTGTTTATCTTGGCGTCAAAAAGCATCCTGTGGCCGGGATGATCGTGGGCTACGCCGGTGCGAACGCTGGTTTTACGGCAAATCTCATGGTCGCTGGTACGGATTCTCTGCTGCAGGGCTTGACAAACGAAGCCATCAAAGGCTTTTTGGGAAATCAGGACTTTGCCGTTGATGTCACCTGCAACTGGTACTTTATGGTTGCCTCCACCTTCCTTGTCGCCCTCGTGATTGGGTGGCTCTCCCAAAAAATTGTAGAACCCCGTTTTGGGACCTATGAAGGGCCCGTGGAAGAGGAGACCGTCGCTGAAATCGGGCCGGCGGAAAAGCGCGGCATAAAAAACGCGGGACTTGTCGTCCTTGTCTTCATCCTCATCGTCGTGGCAGGTTTTTTTACGGGCATCCTTTCCAAAGATGGACATACCCTTGTGGGCTCCCTGCTCCTCAAAGGGCTCATTCCTATCCTCTTTTTTGTCCTCAGTGCGGCAGGCATTGCTTACGGTCTCACCACAGGAAAATTCATGAATCTAAAGGATATCAACAAAGCCATGGTCAAACAAATGAGTGCCATGGGTTCCTACGTTGTTTTCTGCTTTTTCTGCGGCCAGTTCCAGGCCCTTTTTAACTGGACCCATATGGGAACCCTCCTTTCTATCAAAGGGGCGGAGCTGCTCCGGGAAATTGGCTTTACTGGACTTCCCCTCAGCGTGGCCTTTATTCTCATCACGGCGCTCATCAACCTTTTTATGTCAAGTGGTTCTGCCAAATGGGCCATCTTCGCGCCGATCTTTGTCCCGATGTTCATGATGCTCGGGTATCATCCCGCTTATGCCCAGCTCCTTTATCGCCTGGGTGATTCACCGACCAACTGCTTTACCCCCGTCATGCCCTACCTGTGGATGGTCCTTGCCGTAGCCCAGGAAAAATACATGCCCGATATCGCCATCGGAACCCTCGTCTCGAGCCTCGTCCCCCTGGGCCTTGCCCTCCAGGTCATTTGGATCATTTTCCTCATCGCCTGGACCCTCCTGGGAATCCCCATCGGTCCTGGTGTCGGTGCGACGCTGCCGCCAGGAGTCTTGTAAGGGAAAAACAGTCCTAGATGGATTATCGTGTGTACTGCCTTGCGAACATTTTGCAGGGCAGTGTTTTTTTAAGCCTTTTTCAGCGGTAATGAAAAGGCCCGTGAAAAGGGAATAAAGAAAGAAAAAAGGGGGTTCATAATTTACAGTGGTTACAATTATCGATAAAAGAATTTGGCAAAGCATATAAAATGAAACTATCATATAGTTAATCATGGCTAAATGGATATAAAAAGAAGGTTAGAAAAGACGAATAATTTTTGAGAAGAATTCCTATTATGTCTCTTTGAAATAGACAAATTAATAGAAAAATAAGGAAAATATGATATACAAAATGAAAATCTGTTATAATAGATACAGAATCAAAACGAAATGACCCATCATTTCAGCATCATGCACTTATTTTTTGCAATGCGCAGACAATATGAAAGGTGCTGTCTTTCTTCAACCGACTGATTCGCCCTGTGATCTTGGAATCGCCATCGCGTTATTTCCCTGAACCCTTACCTTATGGATTCTTGTCAATCCAAGGAAATTTCGCCCTGGCCCTTACGGATCCTCCGCCGATGAAGCCATTGCCTGCGGATCCATCAAAGGAGGAACTCAAAAGACATGGAAAAGAAGCTGCAAGAAAAAGCAAGTCTCCTCGATCGTTTTCTGGATACGGTCGAACGGGTGTGCAATAAATTGCCACCTCCTGCCATCTTATTTGGCATTTTATTTGTGATTACGGCGATTGTTGGGGCTCTTTGCACCCAGGCCGGATTTGCACTGGAAAACCCGGCCTCTCACAAACTGGTGGCATCCCAGAACTTCTTTACTAAAGAAGGCATCCAATGGCTTCTCACGACGATGGTGAAGAACTTCACTGGATTTGCCCCCTTGGGCCTTGTTATCACCATGACCCTTGCCATTGGTTTTTGCGAAGAATCAGGCATGCTTTCCGCGCTGCTGCGCCGAAGCATGAAGAACGTACCGCCCTCTCTCGTCCCCTTTATTGTTGCCTTTCTTGGCGTCTGCGGAAACATTGCATCTGATACGGCCATGGTTGTCATTCCGCCCCTTGCGGCTGTTGCCTATATCGGTGTCAAGAAGCACCCTGTTGTTGGGATGATGGTCGGTTTTGCTGGTGCGGAAGCAGGTTTTGGCGCTAACCTCATGATTGCGGGGACCGATTCCCTGCTCCAAGGCCTTACGAACCAAGCCATTGATGGTTTCTTTGGCAAAGCGGGAGTTTTTGCTGTAGACGTGACGTGCAACTGGTACTTCATGTTTGTCTCTACTTTCCTCTGTGCCTTCATGATTGCCCTTGTTTCCATCAAAATCGTAGAGCCGCGCTTTGGCAAATACGAAGGCCCCGGTGCTGATGAGGAACTGGGCGGTGTTTCGGAACTTGAAATCAAAGGACTTAACCGTGCGGGTCTGGTCATTGTCCTTTATATTGCCATCTTGGCTGTTGGCTTTTTCTCGGGCATCCTGTCTAAGGACGGACATACTTTTGTAGGGTCTCCGCTTCTTAAGGGCCTCATTCCCCTTCTCTTTATCATGTTCAGTTTGGCCGGTATTACCTACGGCGTGACAACAAAATCTTTTACCTGCATCAAGGATGTCAACAAAGCGATGGTCCACCAAATGAGCGGGATGGGTGCGTTCGTCGTTTTCTGCTTCTTCTGCGGTCAATTCCAAGCCCTCTTCAGTTGGACCCATCTGGGAACCCTGCTTGCCATTTCAGGGGCTGATTTCCTTGAAACGGTAGGTTTTACGGGGCTTCCCATGTGTGTAGTCTTCATCATCATCACAAGTCTCGTTAATATCTTCATGTCTTCCGGCTCTGCCAAGTGGGCCATTTTCGCACCGATTTTCGTTCCTATGTTCATGCTTTTGGGATATCACCCTGGATTCACTCAATTGCTTTATCGACTGGGCGATTCACCAACAAACTGCTTTACCCCCATGAACCCTTATTTGTGGATGATTCTTTCCGTAGCCCAGGAAAAATATATGCCCAAAGCGGCCATTGGGACCCTTGTATCGAACCTCATTCCGATTGCTGTCTGCCTGCAGATTGCGTGGATTATTTTCCTGATTATTTGGATGACTTTGGGTCTTCCCATTGGACCTGGCGTTACGATGCAGCTGCCTTCTGGCATCCTGTAAGAGTTCGGTTTATTTCTGAGCGCTGGAGCTTTGGCTTCGGCGCTCTTTTCCTGTTGCCTGGAAAAAGTGGGGGAGGAAGGAATCTTTCTTCCTTTTCCCATATTTTTTTATAAAATCCGTTGACAAAAATGCCACTCTTCGATATAATAACGCTTGTGACCGCGTCCTAGGACGCACCAAGATTCCCCGATAGCTCAATGGTAGAGCACTCGACTGTTAATCGAGTTGTTGTAAGTTCGAGTCTTACTCGGGGAGCCAATGGCCGGATGGTCAAGCGGTTAAGACACCGCCCTTTCACGGCGGTATCGGGGGTTCGATTCCCCCTCCGGTCACCATTTTTTTTTGGGCGCTTAGCTCAGCTGGGAGAGCGTCTGCCTTACAAGCAGAATGTCAGCAGTTCGATCCTGTTAGCGCCCACCATCTTGTTGCTGTTTATAACGGGGCGTAGCTCAGTTTGGTAGAGCACCTGCCTTGGGAGCAGGGGGTCGTAGGTTCAAATCCTGTCGCTCCGACCAAATTTTTTTTGCGGGTGTAGCTCAATGGTAGAGCCCTAGCCTTCCAAGCTAGTTACGTGGGTTCGATTCCCATCACCCGCTCCATTTTATTTTGGCCCCGTAGCTCAGCTGGATAGAGCAACGGCCTTCTAAGCCGTGTGTCGAGTGTTCGAATCACTCCGGGGTCACCATGTCGAATCTTTAGCCTTCCTTTCGGGGAAGGCTTTTTTGTTTCACGGTGCGGTTCCTGATAGAAATCGCATTCTTTTTGGTTCTTTGTCAAATTTTGGGGTGCTAAAGTGTCTATGCACTCCTGGAGAGGACATGCACTGAATACAGTGCGTGTCCTTTTTCGTTGCGTGTGTTAATGTACAAGATCCTATTACGAAAGCGCTCAAAATTGCGCAGACCAAATGAGACACGTTTTAACACCTTGATTTTATTGTTGCAGCCTTCAGTAAAGCCGTTGGAGTAAGGATATATAAGGGCGCTCCTAATTTCTTCGTACCAATAGGTAAAGGACTTAACCAGAGAGTTCATTTCCGGTAAATCAGCGCTTTTTACCAGGTCTATCCATGCTGAAAGTGCCCAAGAAATGTTGGTATGATCCTTGAATCGAAGCACCTTGGAAAATGCGTATTTTAGCGCGTAAGCACATCTTAGACGAGGAGAACAGCGAAGGATTCCCTCCAGCTTTATAAGCTCTTCTTCGGTTAATTTCTCATATGGTTTCGTTAAGATTGTCTTGTTGGACTTAAACATTCGGCTATGGTGACAAAGGCGCTTTTGCTCTGCTTTGCGAACGCGCTCCATGGCCCATTGGACTAAGCGGATCATATGAAAACGGTCTGCCACGATGCGCGCCTTGGGGAAGATCGTTTTTATGACTGAACGGAACTGCATAGACATGTCCATTGTGACAAATTCTACTTTTCGTCGTTCACTCATTGGAAATTGATAGAAATACTGGAGCAGAGCCGGTGTGGTTCGTGCCGGAAGAATGTCCATTATACGCTTGTTTTCAGAGTCAGTGATGATGACTTGGTACTTCTGACCGGCAGCATTTCCTTTAAATTCATCGATGGAAAGCACGCGGGAAGGTGACTGGGACGAGGAATATGGACTTCATTAAAGACACGAATGACCTGGCTGGTGCTGACATGGCATCGTCTGGCCACTTCTTGGAAAGAAAGGTGTTGACGCAGCTCCTGGAGCATGACTTGTTGAAGCGAGGAAGAGGTTTGGAAATACGGAGGCAAAGGGGCTCTTCTCGTTAAATGTGTGACCACAGCTGCATATATAGCGTCTCTGGCGATACAGGAGATGCAACTCTTTATGGAAAGTGGGGAATGTTTGATGAGGCGCGTATAGTAGCCCTTTATGCGTCTTGTAGTGGCCTTACAATGAGGGCAGATGTGTTCTTGAGGCGGCAGCTGAACCGCTAAAACCAAGGCTGATTCCGTTTCCTTTAAATTTTGAATCCATTCCTCTTTAATTCCTGTTAATTTTTCGATATAATCTAGAGAAGGCATATGTATTCAACTCACTTTCTTTATTGTTTGATCACTTTAATTGTAGAGGATTTGAGTGCATATGCCTATTTTTTTATTGAAAAAAGAAAAGTAGGCGCTGAGAGGACACGCATCTGGACGGTCACTTTAGCGCCCCAAAATAAATTATAGAACCTTCTTTTTGGGCCCCAATATAATGAAATCAGACCACCACGAAAAAAGGGTCGGAATATGGGGCTTTTTCGATTCGATCAAGGCTGCGGCAGAAGAATGTGCAGTTTAGCAAAAGGCACAGATGCAGCTTAGCCCGGCCCGGGAATTTTTGGGGATGGAACGCTATGCCATTGACTGCTGCGGCGCCAATCTCTATGTTCATGATCATGCCGTTGTCATCGATAAGACGGGCGGCCTTTGGATCGTGGGGGACAACAATTTCAAGGTCATTCCTTTTAAGTCCATTGCTGCTATCCAGGTAAAGCTGCAGTCGACGATCATCAATGGGTACCTTGAATTTAAACCGGCAAACAGCCCCCTTACCATCGGCAGCGGTAAGGCCGAACAGACGCGTGAAAACAGTGTGATCCTAAGCGGAACGGATGAACGCTATGCCGAGGCAAAGGAAGCCCTGCCATACATCTTTGACAAAATCTGCAATCACTGAAAGGATTCTATCATAAGCCATGACTAGGTAAGGTCGTGGCTTTTTTTGTTATTTTTGTTGCAAAGAAGGTGAGCATTTCGTATGATAGGAACGTGATAAATACGAAGTAAAATAGGGGAGATTAAAATATGGGTAAAAATCCCAGATCATGGGAAATGGAGAATGGACCGAGGGCGTTTTTTGCCTTTGTGGCAATGACCTCATTTTTTTTGACGGGAAGCACTGCGGCTGCAGCAGACGAGCCTATTCAGGAGATTGTTATTACGGCGACGAAGACCAAAAACGACCGCAAGCTGATTCCTCAATCAGTTGATGTATTGACGCAGAAAGACTTTGCCAAATGGGGAGCCCAGACCGTGGAAGATGTCCTGAAACGGGTGCCGAATCTTGACCTGACGCCGACTTCCATGCAGGGTCAGTCGTCACAAGTGACGCACCAGGTGTCGCTGCGCGGCATGGGCAATAAGGGAACACTGATCCTCGTCGATGGGCGGCGGCTAGCCGGTGAAGACGCACCGGAAACAATCAATGGCTACGAATTGCGGCGCATCAACCTTCATGATGTGGACCGCATTGAAGTGCTCCGCGGGGCAGCCTCCGCCCTTTATGGCAGTGATGCTGTAGGCGGCGTAATCCAGATCTTTATGAAAAAGCCCGAGGGGGCATCGTCTTATGCCGGCGTCACGACGGGGTCCAGCGAAACTTCCTTGTATGGCGGCTTGAATACGGATAAGCTGGGAAAACTGAGCCTTGGCATGAGCTACGACCTTACCAAGGTCCGTAAGGATGAAAGTGAAGGCTGGACCAATATGTTTGGGCCCCGGCGCCATTTTTCTTTTGAAGGAACCTATGAGATGACGGATGAAGATAGTGTCCGCTTTGGAGCGTCTTTTATGCGCGAATCCCTGCGGCAAAGCGTCCAAAGCCGCGGCACCACTTGGTATGACAATAATCGTCAGGACTATCACTTGGCCTATGAAGGGACGCACGGAAAAAATGAGTACGATCTCAAGGTGTACCACAACCGCTTAGGAAAACACTCTTATTTGGGTGCAGGAACTGGGTACAATTTTGACCGGGCCGAGTATGCGACGAGTGCCGTCGAAGGGCGCGTGACGTACCGCGCCGATGAAAGCCATACCTTTACTTACGGGACAGAATACCGTCATCTAGAGGCGGGCAGCACGCGTTATGGCGGAAGCCGTACGGACCGTTTTCAGAGCGAGGGAGGCCTCACCAAGGGATATAGCGAACGGGGCACGGATCAGTATGCTTTTTACGGTGCCGATGAATGGAAAATCGGGAAGAAACTGCTTTTTGTGCCTAGTATCCGCTGGGACCATCATGAAGACTTTGGCAGTGAGTGGTCACCGCGGGCTGGACTGACCTACCTTATGGATGACCATAACCGTTTCAAGGTGAATTATGGCTTTGCCTACCGTGCACCATCCCTTTTTGAACGCTATGGTGATATGGAAGAAACGCCCGTACCCTATATGACGGTCATCGTCTACGGAAACGAGGACCTGCGCCCCGAAAAGACCCGCACTTTTGATGCCGGTTACGAAGGGGAGTGGGGCAAAGCAAAAGGCCGCGTGACCTACTTTTATAATCAGGCAAGAGACCTTATTGTCAGCAAGGTCATAGGCAGGATCCCGGGCCGCGGCCATATGACGCTCATCAACTCCTATGCAAATGTTGACCGCGCCACCATTCAAGGCATCGAAGGTGACTTCCATTATGACTTTGATGACCATTACGGTATCCGGGCCGCCTATACCTATATGGATGGGCGTGACGACGAAACCCATGAACCGCTTTCGGGGATGGCCCGAGCCACGGGGCTAATGGAAGTTTCCTACACGGATGGTAAGAAAGCCCCCTTTACTGTGAGCCTTGCCGCTAGATGGAACGACCGTTACCGCATCGAAAGCGCCAGGACCGGATTAGCAAGCCTTTATAGCTACAGCACGATGGATCTATCGCTTACTAAACAACTGGGTCGCATGATGGTCTTTGCCGGCATCGATAACCTTTTTGATAAAACGTTCGATACGGACAGTAGCTTTGCCATTCCCGGACGGGTTTGGAAGGTGGGGGCGGAGTGGAAGTTTTAGTTTAGTTTGGTTCGGCGCAAAGATTGCATCAAGTCAAGGTGTTGTGAAAAAACCATAACGCCGACCCTAAACCTAAAGAAAAGAGAGAAAAGCCCCACCTGGACAAAGAGACGCGTTCGGGTGGGAGCTTCAATCTGATTTCTTCTTTCATTCGGAATCAGATGATTCAATAGGTGTTGAAATATTTTCTGCAGATCGAACTGAGCGGAGCGATGTGAAGGCAAAAGCCCGTAAGGCAGGGATAGTACTGGAATGAAACATGGACTTTCTTGCCTTTATATTGCCTTATAACTGCCTTCTTCAGACAAGAAACGCATCCCCGACAACACAATTGGCGCCGGCCTCACAGTTTTTAGCCTGTCGCCATCGGCGGTCTTAGCCAAGCGGAGCGTCTTAGCCAAGGAAGACCCTTTTTCCTATGCTTTCCGCCTCAGCCAGCTGCCGAAGGCAGCCTTAGCGATATAGCATCAAAGCAGGCCTTTTAGCTCGACAGCCAGAGCCGCAGGCTCGTGACAGCCATTTTGGCCAAGCCTGAATAGACAGCTTGACAGCCTTTCTTTTCCCACAGCCTACGGGCCACCCTTGCACGCTGCAATGGTGGCCCGTTCTGCATTTTCTTATAATCTCATTTCCCGCACGCCGTCAAAGAGGACGACGGCTTTATCTTTCTTGAGGTTCTTCATGACATTTTCGTCTTGGCTTTCTGCAAACTTCCCGTCCTTTAAGTCAAGGCGCACAATCTTACTGGGGGCACCGCCGCCGCTTCTCCGGACGATGAGGCTTGTTGGATCTGCCGTAACAATAAGGGGCGTTCTCATGAGGGTGAAGGTCTGCTTTACCTCAAAGGTGCCGTTCCGGAAGGTCCCCCACAGGGCTGAATCACCGCCTGTGCCACTTGTGTAAGGCCCGGAAACAATCGCAAGGACGTCAAGAGTCCCGTCTCCATCCAGGTCAAGGATTTCATAGGCGTATCTTGTATCTTTCCGCTCCGCCTCGTCGATGCCGTAGGTTTTTATGATGGCCCTTTCAAGGGGCGGAAACTTTTTCATGCCGCTTGTTATGCGGCGAATGTCCTCTGGAATCCACTTACCGCCCCATAAAGGCGGTGTAACCGTGTGGCCTCTCTTTTCAGAGGGGGTGACTTCAAGGGCCGACAGTCCATACATTTGGTAGAGCCGAATTCGGGCATTTTCATGGGTCCATTCTGTATAAGTGGCTCCTGCTTCAGACGGAACCGATTGGACCTTTGTCGGAGCACCATAGTACCACGTTAGGACCGGTTCATAGGCAGCGGCCCGGGAATCTTCGAGCTGGACCGTAATGCTCTGCACCTTGCCGTCCCGGTCATAGAGTGTTCCCGCTTCCCGGTTTTCACCAAAGAGGCGGACCGGATAGGTGCGGCCAATTGTAAATGTTCCATCGGCGGAATCAGTGGGCGTGCCGCCACCAAAAAATTCTGCGGCTTCTTTGTCATTTTTTCCTAACAGGGCAAAAAAGTGGGTAAGGGTCCAGCGGGTCCCCGTGTGCCGTAGCGGAGTATAGAGGGCTGCCTCATTTTTTTCAAGTAATGAAGGAAAGGCTTGAGCGGCCCCCATAAACCCCATGGAAAGACAAGTGAGTAGGATAGAGGCAGCAATTTTCTTATTCATAAGATCCTCCTTGTGGAACGAATGAAATGAAGATTCCTGCAGGAACCTATTATTTACGGTGCTTGATACGTATAAACACATAGATAAGGCAGAAGACCCATACCGTATGGGTCCGCGCGTCAGAAGGAAAAAGAAAGGAAGCTCCCAAAATAGCAAGCATGAGATAATCAGATAGATACATAGGCACTCCTTTTGAGGATGGTAAGGACTGGTTTGATAGGTCCATTATAGCATGCTTCTGTTACCGCATCTTAGGGAAATCCCATACAGGTGGTTTTAAGCAAACGATTTATCTAAAATCTAAAATGTCATTCGTATCGATTTGAACATTCATCGTGATGGACTGAAAGAAGAATTTAGTAAGGAGCTTTCTTTTTACACTCCGTCACGGACGGACGAATTCGTGAATTGATTTGAAAAGTATTAGAATTTTCTGCAAAAATGTAAAGAATAATATATGTGATTCGTAGATACTTTTATATATAGTTGATAAAATCAAACTTTATATACTTATTTTGCAATACGTAAATTATAGAAAATGTAAAATAATTGAGAGTTCACAATATTGACGTAAAATTCTGTTCATGATATTCTTTATTCATAAAATATGTTTCGCAATTCCATTTATGGTTGAGTCATTTTATCAATGAGGATGCGTGGGTCCCCTATTGAGCACTGCAAATGATTGCCATATGGGATAATTGTGAAAGCATAGCAGAAAAGGGTTTAAAAAGGAGGCGTTATCATGAAAGTCAAAAAAGTCGTTACCTCAATTTTAGCCATGCTTGTTGCCGGTTCCGTCATTGCCGGCTGCGGCGGTAGCGGCGGGGATAAGAAATCCGCTGATGGTAAGCTTGATCGAAGCAAACAGTTTGTAACCGTGCTGACTGGACCTACGAGCGGGATTTATTTCCCCATTGGAGGTGCATTCTCTAAGGTTGTAGGAGAGATGGGCTATAAGACGTCTTCGACGGCAACAGGTGCAACGGTTGAAAACATCAATGGCATCCTCACTGGAAAAGGTGAACTTGCCATTGCTATGTCGGACTCGGTTATTCAATGCCAAGAAGCATTCGGCGCTTTTGAAGGTAAGAAAAAGGAACCGGATTTGCGCGTTATGATGGGCCTGTGGCCTAACGTTGTCCAGATTGTCACGACTGAAGACACGGGCATCAAGACTTTTGCTGATATCAAAGGCAAGAGAGTCGGTGTTGGTGCCCCAAACTCTGGCGTTGAACTAAATGCCCGTATGATTTTTGAAGCCAATGGCATGAGTTATGATGATGCTAAGGTTGACTACTTGTCCTATGGCGAAGCCATCGATCAGATTAAGAACGGTCAGTGCGACGTTGCTTTTGTAACGAGCGGTCTTGGCAACGCAACCATTAAAGAACTAGGTACGATGAAAAAGATTCGCTTTATCCCTATTGACGGGAAAGCTATTGAAAACTTGACTAAGAAGTACCCGTTCTATATGCCATACAGCATTCCTAAGACTTCCTATGATACCGAAGTCGATACGCCGACGGCTGCTGTTATGAATGTTATGCTTGTTGATAAGAAACTGCCGGATGATGTTGTTTATGACATTCTGACAGGAATTTATTCTGAAAAAGGACTTGCCACCATCGGTGCTTCCCACGCAACGGCAAAACGTGAAATTAAACTGGATACGGGCCTCCGTGGCATTAAGGGAACTCAGCTGATTCTCCATCCGGGTGCTGAAAAGTTCTGGAAGGAAAAAGGAAAGCTCTAATCCAGGATGAAAGGCAAACAAAAAATTGCCTTGTGTTTGGTCTTTCTGCCCCTTGCCATTGGACTTTTGGCCTGGTGGCATTGGGCAAGCCAAACCGTCATGAGAATCAAAAATTATGATACCCAGCACATCTATGTTGAGTTCCCTGCCAAAGCTGGGGATCGTTTATTTTTTGGTTGGATTCATTCACTCGAACATATTCACTGGCATGAGTACTTCCACATCGCTCCGGACCATTCATTGATTCTTGATACCATCTCGTTTCCTGCTTTTGGGGCAGGAATCCCAGAAAATAGAGGGAAGAAAACATGGGTGGATGAGAAGGGCAACATCTTTATGGATGAAATTGACCAGTCATTTCCACGGATTGACTGGATCAACTCCCATTACGCGACACGGAAAATCAAGCTCAATGACGAGCTTATCACCAGTGGCAGACTCCTGCCGGAACATACTCGATTGATTCTTGTAATTGAAGAGAGGGGATTCTTTGATGGAAGATTTGAAGAAAGCATCCACAACCAACCCTACCTCGGCAAGTTCTTTCAGTGATGCACCACTTAATAAGGATGGTGTCATTACCGGTGATATGTCCGAAGAAATGATGGCTAAAACAACGGCCATTATTGAAAAGGTAGATAAGGAATCGGCGACCCGTAAATTTACTGGCGTCATGCAATCGTTCTTTTACATTTTTTGTATCCTTGTTTCGCTTTATCATCTTTATACGGCTATCTTTGGTCCTCCTGTGACTTTGGTGCATCGGAGTCTTCATGTGGCCATGATGACGAGCTTGTGTTTTTTGATGTATCCGATGCGCAAGAAATCCAGTCGGACGAAACCTTCTATTCTTGATTGGATTTTGGCGCTCGCTGCGTTCGCAGTTCCAATCTATATCTATACCGATTATCTCGGTGTCGTGGAACGAGCTGGCCGAGCCAGTCAGACTGATATGATTATGGCTACGCTCCTTGTTGCCCTGGTCCTCGAAGCGACCCGCAGATGCAGTGGGAAGGCTTTGCCTCTTTTGAGTATTGGCTTCATTCTATACGGAATATATGGCCGTGAGTTTCCCGGCATGTTTATGCACCGGGGATACGACTGGCTGAGCCTTTCGAATCATTTCTTTGCCAACACGGAAGGTATCTATGGCACGTCGGTCAACGTTTCGGCAAGCTATATCTTCCTTTTCATTCTTTTTGGCTGCGTGATGACAAAGTCAGGAATGGGTAAATTCTTCAACGATATATCCCTTGCACTCGCTGGTCATACAAAAGGCGGTCCGGCCAAGGTTTCTGTTGTCGCTGCGGGTCTTTTGGGTTCCATCAATGGCAGTGCCGTTGCAAATGTTGTAACGACGGGATCCTTTACCATTCCGCTTATGAAAAAGACCGGTTACAGTGCCGAATTTTCTGGTGCTGTATCGGCCGCGGCTTCTGTCGGCGGCCAGCTCCTTCCGCCAATCATGGGAGCGGCGGCCTTTATCATGGCAGAAATTTTGGGTGTCAAGTATTCAGAAATCATTGTATGGGCAGCCATTCCGGCACTTCTTTACTACATGGGTATTTTAATTCAGGTTCAACTGCGTGCTTCTAAGGATGGGCTTGTAGGTGTCCCTAAATCACAACTGCCTAAAGCTATGGAAGTATTGAAAGCACAGGGCCATTTGATTATTCCCATTCTGTTCCTTCTGTATATGCTCTTTTTCTCAGGTTCTACCGTTGTTTATGCTGCCGTTCTGACAATTGGTGTTACGATTGTCGTTGCAGCTGTGAAAAAAGCAACGCGAATGAGCCTTAAACAAATTGTTGATGCTTTAGCCGATGGAGCTAAACAGACCGTCAGTGTGGCAATGGCTTGTGCTTGTGTCGGTATTGTCGTTGGCGTGTCCTCCAAGACTGGTTTTGGCCTGACCATGGCAAATACCATTATCAGTTTGGGCCAGACATCCATTCTCTTTACCCTCGTCTTTACCATGGTGACGTGCATGATCCTCGGCATGGGGCTTCCTTCCATTCCGTCCTACATCATCACGTCCTCCATTGCAGCACCGGCACTGTTTAAGCTGGGGATCCCGAACGCATCGGCCCATATGTTCAGCTTCTACTTTGCCATGTTTGCAAACCTCACGCCCCCTGTTGCCCTGGCTGCCTTTGCGGCAGCTGGCGTTTCTGGCGGCAATCCCATGAAGACGGGGTGGACAAGCGTACGTCTTGCTATTGCAGGCTTTATCATTCCGTACATCTTTGTGCTGTCCCCACAGCTCATGCTCATTAATACGACCCTTGCAGAAGGGCTTCTGACAACGGCGACGGCAGCACTTGGTGTATTCCTTCTAGCAGTTGCCTGTGAAGGCTACGTCTATGCACCGGTTGCTCTCCCTCTTCGAGTAGTGGCCCTTGCTGGGGCATTGTGCCTCATGATTCCGGGCTTCCAGACCGATATCGTTGGTGCGGCTGTGCTTGTGGGTCTGATTTTGATTCAGAAAAAGAAAAAAGCCGGTCTGAAATCAGCTGCGTGATAAGATTGGAGAAAGACTTCCCTATAAATGCGTAGGGAAGTCTTTTTGATATCATCAATGACCTAATGGGGAAGACCTTACGGAAGCATGAGTGAAGTACTGTGGATGCAGAAATAGAAGCCTATTCCTATTGGCTTTCTTTTAAAATTCTTGGAAGATTCATCAGAAAATCTGAATGATACAAGAATATTCTGTCATCTCTTTATGTTATACTTTGAGGGGAAGGAATGCTTGGGAGGTGTCATGATATGATGGATGCGCTAAAGAAAATGCTTGATGAATACAGGATTCCTCCTGTTATTGAAATCAAAACGAAATTTGATAAAACTCGTCTGCCTAAGGCAGAAGAGGTCCTTTTGGCGCGCCTTCAAGAGAAAAAACTCCCCATACGGCCAGACATGCGAATCGCTATTACAGGTGGAAGTCGCGGTATTGCGGATTATCCTGCCGTGATGAGGGCTGCGGTCCGTTATATCAAGGCATGTGGGGCTGTCCCCTTTATCGTTCCTGCCATGGGAAGCCATGGCGGGGCCACTGCAGAAGGTCAGGTTGAGGTCTTAAAGAATCTTGGCATTACGGAAGAGACCGTGGGTGCTCCAATCTATTCAAGTATGGATGTCGTTGAGATTGCCCGAACGGAACTGGGACTCCCTGTTTATTTGGACCGGATTGCATCGGAGGCAGATGGCATCCTGCTGCTCAATCGGGTAAAGACTCATACATCCATTTATGGTGCCTATCAGAGTGGTCTTGTCAAGATGATGGCTATTGGACTGGCTAAACACAAAGGAGCAGCGATGACCCACAGCCTTGGTACGGATTATCTGAACGATAACATGGCAAGGGTGGGGCTTCTGGCTCTTAAAACCGCTAAAGTCGTTGGCGGGATTGCGGTCATAGAAAATGGTTACGATGAACTCGCTGATGTCTATGCCCTCAGAAAAGAAGAAATCCCAACAGAAGAACCCAAAATCCTGGAACGGGCCAAGAAAATGGTCCCGCGCATTCCCTTTGACGCGATGGACGTGCTGATTTGCTGTGAGCTAGGAAAAAATATATCAGGGACCGGGATGGACCCTGCAATTGTGGGAAGACCCATCAATAATCGGCCCAATGTTGGACCTGATGTGACGGAGCTGGGGATTCTCTCCATTACGCCTCAATCCGAAGGCAATGGCAATGGAATCGGCATGGGAAACTTTATTTCCCGGCGCGTTCGGGACGAACTTGATGAATCCATGACGGTCATTAATGCTTTGACGGGAATGAAGCCCTTTACGGCTATGATTCCGCCGACGATGGAAACGGACGAACTTGTTTTTAAAGCCTGTATCAAGGCCGCAGGAAGAATTGCCCCGGAAGATCTTCGCATGGCGATTATCCGCAATACAGGGAACCTCGAACGAATCTGGGTATCAAAAGCCCTTGCAAAAGAACTCGAACCAGAGCGAGGATCCTTGGTAGGGGATTATTTCCCTGTTCCTTTTGAAGGTAATGGTGCCCTCAAACATTTTTGGAAATAATAAGAGGTCACTTTACACGAAAGTATTGGATAACAAAAAGATGGAAACAACAGTATGTGAAGTGCTGTTGCTTCCATCTTTTTTGTTGTTACTTTTTTGATTCGCGTACAAATTTTTTCGGTGACATTCCAATTTTATTGGTAAAGGTTCGAATGAAATGCGGATAGCTCTTAAATCCTACCGCAGCTGCTACATCCCGTACCATCATGGTATTTTCTTTCAAGAGGACACAAGCTTTTTGCAGACGGAGCATTGTCATATAGTCGCCAATGGAAATCCCCGTATGATCCTTGAAAATCTTGCAGAGACGGGATTTGCTGACATAAAGGTGGGTGGCGATATCGTCAAGATGGATGGACTCCAGGTAATGGGCCGAAATATAGGTGATGGTATCCATAATGGTGCGGTCGCGCGTTTCGATTTCGGCTGTTTCGTCTGTCTTGCAATCGTGCAGTTTCCTTGCCACAGCAAGCAGAAATTTTTCTAGCAAAAGGGTGCGATAGATATCTTCCCCAAATTGGGGGCGTACAGGAGCAATCAAGTCCTCCATAAGACTCGAAAATTTAATGAGGTCATGCTGAGAAAGCATGATATGGTGGGGAACATTTTCAAATAGCTTTTTTAGATTAGTTTCCGGTGTGGACATCTTTTCAAGGAAACCAACAGGAAAGCGTAAAGCATAACGATCTGTATGATCCTTGACTGAACTGAATAAATAATGGATTTCAAAGGGTCGGATGATGATCAGACTGCCCGTTTCGAGGGGATAACGGGTATCTTGGACCAGAAAGCTGCCATTATGATTCAGACTGAGATAAATTTCCATTTCATCATGGAGCTGTGGAACGGAATAAACGATAGAGGATCCAAAATAGGCATAATAAGGAAGCTTACCCAAGAAAATCGCCTTCTTTAATTTGCATTTATTCTTGCCTTTAAGGTGAATATTAACAAATTAAATCAATATAATCAATATAAATTGACTAGAACTTAAATATTTCCTAGGATGAAAGAGGAGATTGTGATCACAACTGCAGAAAACTGAATATTACGAGTCCTTTGAATTTTTACGGAGACATATTGAAGGAGGCGCAAATATGTCCGAGACTACACTATGTATCGTAATTGTCGCAGTTACGATGGTCTTATTCATCACGAGGGCGTTCCCTATGGCGGTTACGGCCGTCCTTTGCTCACTGGCAATGGGAATCATGCTCCCCAGTGTCAAGTTATCTGCCATCTATTCGGGATTTGGCAGTGCTCCTGTCTGTATGATTGCCGGGATGATGATTGTTGGAGACGCTATTTTTCAAACCGGCGTGGCTCAAAAGATGGGGGTTGCCATTGGAAAACTAAGGATTGTGCAGAATGAAAGGATCTTTACTGTTGTTGTGGTGACCATCTGTACCTTCATGTCTGCTTTCATGAGTGATTCTGGATGCATTGCCATGTGGATGCCAATCATAGCAGCGGTTGCGGCTGGTTCGAGAGGAAAAATCCGTTCCAAGATGGTCATTATGCCCGCCGGAATTGCCTGCATTGTTGGTGGGGCAACGACCCTTGTTGGGTCAACTTCACAGAATACAGCCAACAGTTTCCTCATGCAGACAGCAGGGTATGAGATGGGAATGGGGGTTTTTGATGTTACACGCATCATGTGGATCGTTGATATTGTCATGGTCCTTTACTTTGCAACGATTGGGTATACCATTACTAAAAAGACCCTAAAGCCAGGGTCCCCTCATTTTGACGATGGAAACCAATATGCAGCGGCGCCCTGTGATGAACTCGATGGGGTCGGGATTCCTCAGGTTCCTAAGAAAAAGCAGGTCATCTCGGTCTTTACGTTGGGAATTTGCATTGTGGGATTTATCCTTTGTGGTTTCAGGCCCTTCAGTGCCTATTTGAATATTGCAAATGTTGCCCTGATTGGCGCGACGATCCTTTTTATGACCAAAACGATTTCTTTTGAGAAAACCTTGCACGAACTCAATTGGGGTGTTCTTCTGACCGTCGGCGCCATTACCACTTTGGGAACGGGATTGGAAAAGACCGGAGCAGGAGAGCTGATTGCCAGTAGTATCCTTGATTTTTTCGGAGGTGAAAATGCTTCCTTGACGGTCGTCATTTGTGTGATGTTTGTCTTAGGAAGTTTCTTGACCTTATTTATGCAGAATGTTTCGGTTTCGGCGATGCTTGCACCTATTTATATTCCTTTGGCACTCAAGATGGGGCTCAGTCCTGTACCGTTTATCATTCTCATTGCTGTGGCGTCTAATATGGCCATTGCAACCCCAATCGGGACGCCTGTAAATATGCAGATACTTCCCGCTGGGTATAAATTTAGTGATTACGTTAAAATTGGGGGGCCCTTATGGTTGTTATTCATGATTGTGGTTTGCCTAACAGCGCCTTCCCTGCTATTTTAGAAAGGAACCTTGAATAAGGAGGAAAAAGAAGAATGGAACAATACGATGTCATTGTCATTGGCGCAGGGGTCGTAGGAAGCGCCATTGCAAGGGAACTATCCCGATATGAACTAAAAACAGCCGTTCTTGAAAAGGAACTGGATGTGGCGACAGGAAACTCCAGCCGCAACACGGGCATGCTTCACGGTGGGTTTACGTATAAACTGGGGACGCTGCGGGCCCAATGTTCCGTAGAAGGCAATCAGGAATTCGATAAAGTGGCTTCCGAACTGGGTGTGCCTTTTAAGAGAACGGGAAAATTGGTTGTTGGATTTACCGAACATGACCGCCAAAATATCCTGCGCTTTAAGGCCAACGGGGAAGCAAACGGCGTCAAAGGTATGCGTATGGTCGATGCTGACGAAATGCATCGCATTGAACCTAACGCAGGCGGCAATTTTGCCATGTATGTTCCTAGTTCCGGAATCTTGGATCCTTTCCAGTACACCATTGGACTTGCTGAAAATGCCTGCCATAATGGCGTTCATTTCTACTTCGGATCCCGTGTCACGGGCATTAAGCAGATTGCTAAGGATACACCCGACATGGCTCTTCTTATCAAGCGAAATCCTTCCATATCAGGGAAAGAAGACTTGTATGAGGTAACGACAGAACGGGCCATTTTCCTTGCAAGATGGGTCATTAACAGCGCCGGTGCCTATGCCAACAAGATCGGCCAAATGATGGGCTATCCGCATGTTCCTCAGTATGGATGCAAAGGAGAGTATTACGTCCTTGATAAAAAGGCCGGCCAGTTTCTCAAGATCCCTGTCTATCCAGCTCCAAATGACCAAGGGGGATTCGTGACGCACGCAACGCCTACGGTGGATGGCAATATTCTCGTAGGACCTGATTGGTATGATACGGAAGGCCCCGAGGATTATGCAAACCAGAAGCAGAGTTTGGATAAACTTTTTACTGATGGAAAAAAGATGTTCCCCAAGATGGCGCGCCCTTATTTCATCCGTAATTTTGTGGGAATCCGGTGGCGCAACTGTAATCCGACAACAAAGGAAGCTCTGGATTTCCGGATTGATACAAATGCAGGGATCCCCCATACCATCAGCCTTGTAGGAATCGAGTCTCCTGGTGTCACGGCGGCAACACCGCTGGCTCGCCGCGTGGCAGCCATTCTCCTTGGTACGGAAGAAAATGAAGGAACCCGCATTAAGAAAAAAGCGGCTCCGCAAACCGATTCCGCGTTTTGCTGAAATGACCTTGGAAGAACGGGTGGAAGCGATCAGAGAAGATCCAAACTATGGACAGATCTTTTGCCGCTGTGAAAACGTGACCAAGGCTGAGGTCTTGGCGGCTCTTCATAATCCTTTGGGAGTCCATACAGTGACGGGAATCAAGAACCGGACCCGATCCATGATGGGAAGATGCCAGGGCGGTTATTGCCAGACGCGGATTACGGAACTCATCGAAAAGGAACTGGGGCTTTCTCCGGAAGATCTTCGTTACCAGCGTGAAGGCGGCTGGATCTTTACAGGAACAGTTCGGAATGAAGCCGGGAAATGAGAGGGAGCAGATGGAAATGAAAGCGGAAAAAGCTAAGGTGCTGCATACGGATGTCGTCATTGTCGGCGGCGGCCCAGCTGGTCTTGCAGCGGCGGTCCAGCTCTATGATGAAGGAATTACGGATCTTTTGATCCTTGAAAGGGAACATGCCTTGGGCGGCATACTCAAACAGTGTATCCATGATGGATTTGGCCTCACACGGTTTGGAGAATCGTTAAGCGGTCCTGAATATGCAGCCCGTTTTATCAAGGAAGTGGAAAAACGGAAGATCCCTTATGTGACGGATACGACGGTCATTAACGTGACACCTGATCATGAGGTGCAGGCAGCCCATGAATCGGGCATGATCATTGCTAAAGCAAAAGCGGTTGTCCTCACTATGGGCTGCCGGGAACGGACAAGAGGAGCCCTTGCTATTCCGGGAACCCGCCCGGCTGGTGTCATTACGGCAGGCGTGGCCCAGGCCTATATCAATCTTCAAAACCGGATGCCTGGCAAAGAAGTGGTGATCCTAGGGTCCGGGGATATTGGCCTTATCATGGCTCGCCGCCTTACCCTTGAAGGAGCGCATGTCATCGGCGTCTACGAGATCAACCCTATCCCGAGCGGCCTTCCCCGCAATATTGAGCAGTGTCTCCACGATTATGACATTCCCCTGCACTTGGGATACACCGTATCAGATATCAAGGGAACGGACCGTGTGACGAGCGTTGTCGTATCCAAAGTGGATAAAAAGCTTCAAGTGATTGAAGGAACAGAAGAGGAAATCCCTTGTGACACCCTTGTCCTTTCTGTTGGATTGATCCCGGAAAATGAACTGACCTTGGGTGCAGGCGCTGTTCTTACCCCGGCTACGAGTGGGGCCATTGTCGATGAATACTTTGAAACGACCGTACCGGGAATCTTTGCCGCAGGCAACGTCCTACATGTTCATGACTTGGTTGATTTTGTCTCCCTGGAAGCAGAAGCTATGGCCCGGGGAATCAAGCGCTACCTGGAAGGAAGCCGCTATGAGGCTGTCATTGACGTTAAAACGGGCCGTAATGTGGGACACACGGTTCCTCAAAAGCTTACAGGAAAAGAAGATGTAACCCTTTCCCTTCGTGTACGGGGCCCTCAGAAAAATGCCAAAATTACGGTTCGCCAAGGGAATCATGTTGTTGCCCAAAAGCTTGTAAAAAATGCCCTGCCGGCAAATATGATTGAACTGCCCATTAAGAGTAACCAGATTATTGGAACAGCGTCCTTGGAGGTGAGCGTTGATGAATAAGGAGTTAACCTGTATTGTCTGCCCCAATGGCTGTGACCTGCATATCGCCTATGAAAAAAGCGCAGAAACCATTGAGGTCCTTTCCGTTGAGGGGGCGCTATGTAAGCGGGGGGAAACCTATGCTCGGCAGGAGCTCATTGCCCCCAAACGCAGTATTGCTAGCTCTGTCCTTGTTGAAGGTGGAGAATTGCCGCTCGTGAGTGTAAGAACTAAAGGCGTGATTCCTAAAAACATGATTTTCCCCGTGATGAAAGAAATCCGGAAGACGGTGGTGAAGGCTCCTGTCGAAGAAGGAAGTGTGCTTATTCCAGATGTACTGGGGCTTGGCATTGACGTGATTGCAACTAAGCGGGTGGAAAAGAAGCAAGGATAACAAATGGCCCTCTCCTACAGAAATGCAGGAGAGAGCCATTTTTAGTAGAATCAGATGATCTTCGTCAAAAGGTTGCCTTCATCGTCAAATTCCATATATTCAGGCGTATCTAGGGCTTCCAGTCCTTCATATTTGCCTTCTGCGACATCAGCATAATAGGCTTCGGAAAGCATGATGGTTCCGATATGGAGACTGTTGGGAATCCGGATGACACGGGCATGTACCTTATCAACCCCATTTAACGTGCGGATGCAGAACTGGATGCTTTCCTTGTCCGTTGCCATGATGATAGGAAGCTCTGCCGAACGGATGACCGTGTTGGTAATGGTGTTGGGATACATCATCTGCAGGTCAATCTTGTCAAAGAGGCGCTTAGATATACAGCTTGCGAGGCCCGTCCCGAGGGCGTTGCCATGAGAAGCTTCCGTTAGATCAAGAAAACATGTCCGCTGCACGTTGACGCCGCCATGGGCATAAGGCGTGGAGAAGGTTCCTGTAATGTTGGGGTCAACGCCGGTGCCGCTGTAATTCTTCCCAATCTCGTCGACGATGAGTACATCGCATTCACCAACGATGAGACGGGGCATATTGCCAAAGGCTTCTTTAAGAAGCCCCGGTTCCTCCGTTAGGATGTCATCCCGATGAACCGCTGCAATTCTAGCTGTTTCGTCGTAAGCATTTTCAATGGTACAGACGCCCATGAGAATGGGGGCTTTATCGAGAATGACTTTGGCGTTTGCTGGAAGATTCTTGGCAATGACGCCCATGCCGTCGCTGTGGACGCTTTCGGCGCCTTCCTGTTTGCCGAGGCCAACAACCATCATCTTGCAGAACCCGCTTTCATAGGGGCCGCGAAAGGCATTGTGGGGCTTTACGCGGCAGGAGACGATGATGCCGTCGGAATGATAGGCAATCTTGTCTAGGTAAACAGGTTTTCCCAGCTCGCTTGTTCCCAAAAGGACGGTTTCCATGGAGGAGCGGATAGGGCAACCCATGCTTTCTTCCGTAATGTTGTAGCCTTCAAGGATCTGGAGCTGTCCTTCTGCTGTCGCCCCGCCGTGGCTTCCCATGGCAGGAACGATAAAGGGATGAGCCCCCTTTTTCTTTACGAAATCAACAATAGCTTTAGTGATGACGTCGACATTGGCAATGCCGCGGCTGCCTGCCGTGATGGCAATGTTCATACCTGGTTTGATGAGTGAAGCTACACGTTCGCCTTCCATGGCTTGCCAAACGGCAGCGGGGATATCTTCCCGTTTGATGAGAGGCCGGGGAAAGCTTTGCTTTGCCCGGAACATCTTTGGGATAGGCACGCCTTCAAGCAGTTTTGAAACAACACCGCCTCTAACAATTTCCATTATTTTTCCTCCTTGTGTTTCCTGCACGTAAGGTAAATCCGGTAGCGGACACAAAATGGTCCAGTTCTTTTTCAAAATAAGTTAGCAGTTCCTTACGGACGGGATCGAGATCCCGATGGGTTACCTTATACGTCACGCGGCGCGGTGGCGGCGTAGTCAGTTCGTAGAGAAATAGGCCTAAGCGATCCAAGATTCCAGAGTCCTTGAGATAGAGGGCAAAGGCTTCTGGAATAATGCTCCACGTTTCTTTTCCCAAAAGGGAAAGCAGGGCTTGGGATGTGTCCACCGTGGCAAGGGGACTTGCCGATGAACCGAAAACTTCTTGATGCCAGGGCTCAAAATCTGGTGACCAGTCAGCAAGCAGCTCTTGACCAGGTGGGAGAGTGGTTGGATCAATAGGCTGGGGATGATTTCCAAAATCTCCAACAACATAGTGTTCTTCGGAAAAAAGGGGATCTGTTACAAGAAGGGGACTGCGCCGCTTCCTTACGACCAGAGCCACGTCAAGTTGATGGGCTTCCAGGGAATCATAGAGTTTAAAGGATGGGCTTGTTGTGTAAAAGAGGTGGAGCGGGGAAGAGCCCCCTTTGTCATTGAGCAGTCTTTTGTAAAACGGGCTCATGACCATGCTGATGGATTCTATACTGCCGATACGCAGCATCTGGGACCGTCTTCCTAGGTGAAACCCCTTGATGGAACGGGATAGGTGCATCCAATCCTCGGCAAGAGGGATAAACTCCAACCCTGCTTCAGTAAGGTGAAAATTCCGTTTCCCTCGGCTGCGGCAAACGAGGATATTTCCCAATTCTTCTTCTAGCTGATGGAGACGATGACTCAACGTGGATTGGGAAATGGTGAGCTTTTCGGCAGCCGTGGAAAAACTGTTGCATTGGGCAAGCGTCAAAAAAGTACGAATCAAATCAGTATCCATGGCACCTCCTGGAAATTAATTTTAAAGATAATATATCATGATATTATCTAAAATTCAAATTAAATATATTGGATTGTGAGGCAAGAAGGATTGATGTAATCGATGCATTGCAAAAATCTCTCTATGATGAAACAAAAGCCTGGCAGCTCCTGATAGGTTGGAGTGCACAGGCTTTTGTTTACTTATTGGAAGTCAGCTTGACAATAGACGCAGCGACCATCTTTAAATGTCATTTGAGGTACAAGAACATGATGGCCAATGAAGGTATGACCATTGCAATCTTCATAGGGGACTTGTTTTCTTTTATCTTTAAAAATTACAAGATCTGCAGGCGTACCGACCTTCAGCGTTCCTAATTCAGGATGGCCAATGAGATGTGCTGGTTTCTTTGTTGCTGTTAAGAGCACACTTTCTAAACTCATCCCGAAATCTACATATTTTGAGAGAATGCGGGGAAGGGAATGAAGGGGTTGAAGAAACCAACTGGATGCATTGTTATCGGAACTGATGATGTCTGGCACAAATCCTTCTTGGACTGCGTTTTGAGCCACGACGAGATCGAAATTGCTTCTTCCATTACAGGCATCGAAGAGGACACCGCGCCGGCGTGCTTCCCATAAGCCTTTGAGAACATGGCCATCTTTGTCTAGACAGGTATGTTTACCCTTTCCGTGGAAAATATGGCAGATGACATCGCCAGGACGGAGATACGATGCAAGTTCGTCAAGGGGAATGGGAGAATCGGTGACGTGAACCACAACACGGGTACCAATGCGATCCGCAATTTCAATGGTCTTTTTTAAGGAAATACGAGCCATTCCTGCAGAGAGAATATTTTTTGACAGTCTTGTTTTCAGTCCAACAAGGTTATGACCATACCTCTTGAATAGTGACATAATCTTTTCTTCATCAAAATATTTGGGGTCTAGATTCTCTGGATATCGGTTATTGGATTGACCACCGGAGGCGACGAGCAGACAGTTAAGAATCCGTACGTCAGACATCGATATAATGGTCTTGTAGTAAAGTTCATAGCCACCCGCACCTGTTGTGCCTGCATCCACTGCTGTTGTAATACCAGTGCAGAATGAAGTCGCGTCTGGATTCACACCATTTTCACTGCCGCCTTCGTAGTAGTGGGTGTGATAATCAATGAGACCTGGCGTAATGAGACAATCTTTGGCATCGATGATACGATAGTTTTTCGATTTGTGAGGGAGTGGCGTCTCCGCAATCTTTCCACCTATGATAGCAAGATTGGAATGAATCCAAGTGCCTGTTTCTGTATCCAAGAAAGTTCCATTCTTGATGAGAAAATTCATAAAGTACATCCTTTCTAAAAGCCTTGATGGCAGGCATCAAGGCTTTTGTAAATTACTGCTTTTTGGTTTGTGCAATTGCGTCCATGAGTTGGTCAACAATTTCATTACCTACATCGCGCCGGACCATTTGCTGTACGACTTTGCCTTTTTGGCGAATTTCTTCTACGACAGAGGGATCCAGCGTAATAATCTGATCACCTGCGTCAATGCAGATCTGTTTGTATTCTTTGATGCTGGCATCCGCTTTGGTATTGCCATACGCAGTAGCGGCCGCAGCGCATTCGTCGACAAGCTGACGGACATTTTCAGGCAGAGAGTTATAAACATCCTTGTTCATGAAGAAGGTGATGATGTGCCCGATATGATTGGTTTCGATTACATATTTCTGCACTTCCTGAACATTGTTTCCTACAATGTTCATATAAGGGTTTTCCTGTCCGTCAATGGTTCCTTGCTGCAGTCCCATGAATACTTCTGTGAACTGCATCGGTGTTGCTGCTGCACCTAGGGCATCCCAATAAGCAAGATGGTAAGGATTGGTCATAACGCGGATTTTTTGCCCTTTCAGATCATCCAGTTTTCTTACGATCTTGTTTGTTGTGAGTTGACGGAATCCAGCATCAGAGTAACCAAGCATTTGGATGCCGCCCGCATTGCAATACTGGTTCATGATGTTAGGAAAATTCCCGTTGAGGACGGCTCTCATTTGTTTTACATCATCAAATAGGTTTGGCATGTCAAAGACGGCATATTGGGGATAAAATCAACAAGGTCTGTTGTCATTCCTGTCCCGATGTCTATTGAACCACTGACCACAGCTTCCGTAAATTCCGTTGTGTTGCCCAGCTGACCGCTTGGATAGATATCAACCGTGATCTTACCGCCGGATTTTTGGTGAATTAAATACGCAAATTCAGAGACCATCTTATAGTTGATAGATGAGTCAGCAACAGTCATGGCGGCTCTCCAATGGTATTCTGCAGGAATCGACGCAGGGTCCAAGGCTTTGATGTTTTTTCCATAAAAATCGGCATCAGCATCCAAAGCAGGTGTTGTCGTTGCTGCAACTTTTGCAGTATCTTTGGAGAGGGCACTGACAAGCCCCATAGAAATCCCTGGAACAGCGGTAATCAGACCTAGGGAAATCAGGAATGTAACGAGGAAGGGAACGACGGAACGGGCAAGTCTCAGCATAGGAATTTTTGTCATGCCGGATGCAACAAAAAGATTGATTCCCATGGGAGGAGTAACCATACCAATAGCTAGGTTGCAGGTCATGATGATCCCAAAATGAATCGGGTCAACACCTAAGGCCGTAGCGACTGGAACCATGATTGGAGTTAAAATCATGATATTTGGAATGTTGTCGATGAACATGCCGCATACAAGCATGACAAGGTTCATGATGAGAAGGACTGCATACTTATTGTCCGAAAGGGCAAGAACCCCTTGGCTGATGGTCTGAGGATAACGGAGCAGCGTCAATACCTTTGCAAAAGCGGCTGCTGCAGCGATGACGAAAAGAATATTGACGTATGTCTTGGCACCTTCCATAAAAACATGTCCAAGGTCCTTGATAGAAAGTGTTCGATAGACACAGATGCACACAAAAAGACCGTAGAAAACGCTGATTACAGCAGCCTCAGTAGGACTGCAGATGCCTGTATAAATCGTTCCCAAAATGATGACCGGTGTCATAAGAGCAAAGAAGCTGTCTTTAAAGAGCTTCCATAATCCGTCTTTGTGGAGCTTGGCATAGCTTTCCTGAAGTTTTTGTTTATCTTCACCATGCTTCTTGCAGTAAATGTAGCAATAAACCATGAGGGCAACGCCAATGAGGATGCCCGGAATGATTCCGGCAATGAAGAGTTTTGAGGGAGAACAGTTGGCGATGGAAGCGTAGACAATGTAAGATATGGACGGTGGAATGATGACTCCAAGTCCACCTGCAACTGTCACAATTGAAGTTGCAAAGATCTTGTCGTATCCTTTGGCTACGAGAAATGGAATTGTCATGGATCCTACAGCAGAAACTGTAGCTGGGGAGGATCCGGAAATAGCCGCATAGAACATACAGGTAACGACGACAGCGCAGGGAAATCCTGCCGTTTTATTGCCGATAAAATAACCAAAGAAATTGAAGAGTTTCTTCGAAATACCGCCCCTTGCCATAATCATACCGGAGACCATGAACATAGGCACGGCTAGAAGGGTGAAGCTGTTTAGCCCCGAAAACATGGCACGGGCAACATCACTTACACCAAAGGAAAAGGCTTGATTTGCTAAATGGGGCAACATAGAGAGAAAGGAAAAAACGCCTCCAATGGGAAGTGCCGCGATGATAAGCACGAATAGAACTAGAAAGAAAATCCCGATACCCATTAGTTCATCTCCTCCTTCTCATTTTCCATATCGTTTCCGTTGTCTGCTTCTGTTTGCGCTTTTCCTGTAAAGAGACGATATAGAAGCTGAAGGTAACGAACCATTCCAAGTGCAAGGCCTAAGGCCATGAAACGGTACAGCGAAGCGACTGGAATCCGGAGTGCAGGACTGGCCTGATGAATCAAATCAGCTTTTCCTATCAGTTCAATGGTTCCTTGAAAAAGAAACCAAATAATCCCCATCATGACAAGGGTGATGAGAATTTCAATATACTTTTGAATTGATTCAGGGAGCAGTCTTGTAAAGGTATCTACCTTTAGACTGACCCCTCTCCGAATGGCGCAAGGTAGGCAGAAGAATGCTGACAGTGCAAGCAGGTAGCAACATACCTCATCTGACCAAGTCAAGGCATGGTGGAATCCATAGCGCATGACAACATTTGCAAAGGACAGTACGCACATGACAGCGAGCATGATTGCCAAAATCAGGAGCTCGAAATTTCGGTCAAGCCAGTGTAATACTTTCATGATAAAACCCCTTTCTTTACCTTTTCCTAGGGAGATGAAATAAAAAAATATTCCGATAACTCTTGCGATTCATTTTACTGGCTTGACGAAATGAAATGAAGGTGATAATAATTTATTTTATAAGTAGAAAAACTACTATTAAGGAGGATCCTCCATGGATATTAAGATGCTGGATTACGTCGTCATGATTGCCAAGTGTGAGAGCATTTCCAAAGCCGCTGAGAAACTTTATTTAACGCAGTCCGGTCTCAACCAGCAATTACTGAAGCTGGAACGCAATCTTGGAATCAAGCTCTTTGAGCGGGATCATCATCATTTTCGGATTACTGATGCAGGAAAAATTTATGTGCGCAATGCAATGGAAATCCTCCGAATACAGCGTAATACCCTTATGCAGCTAAGTGATCTCAAGAATAATATCCATGCTGAAATTTCCATAGGTCTTACCCATGAACATGGAATTGATCTTTTTACGGCTGTCTATCCTATTTTTCGTCATCATTACCCTTATCTTCGATGCAAATTGGCAGAACATATTGTACGTGATCAATATCAGCTCATCGAAGAGGGGGAACTTGATATTGGGATTGTCTTGACCAATATTAACACTGCAAAATGTTTTCCAGATTTGGTCTTTCATGAAGTTTATCAGGAAGATTTGCTATTGGGGATTCCAATGACCCATCCTATGGCTAAAAATGCCGTACCTATTGGAACCGCCCAGCCGCTCCGAGTCACCGATATCCATCTATTTAAAGATGAGCCATTTTCTCTTATTTTTGAGGATTCTACCATGCGCAAGGAAGTTATTGATCCTATGTTTGAGGAAAATCAACTGCATCCTATCATTATGCTTGAAACGGCAATCAATACAGCACTCACACAAATTGTGGGTAAGGGGCTTTCCTGTACAATCCTCCCGCATTCTCGTGTCTTATCTAGTCCATATCGCGATGATTGTGCATGGTTTCGCCTGCTTGATAATCCCGTGTGGAGTGTCTCTATCGTCCACAGGAAAGACTATAAACTCAGCAAATCAATATATGATCTTATCCGTTTGATGGATCAGTATGGTCAAAAATTAGAAAAGATATTTTTAACTGAAAGTCCTGGCTATCTAAAATAATGCATATTAAAAGACCTTTCGAGAATGGCAGATCAAACTCGAAAGGTCTTTTCCATATCTATGTGAGGGTAGATATGGGTGAGGGATTGCCTCATATCCCTAAAATAGCAGATTTTTCGGTAAAATGCAAATAATTTCAACTATAAGCATCTTTCTGAATTTTATTAGTAAAACAATGTAGATGAATAATATAAATATAATTTTACTGCCGAAAGGATGAACCAAAAGAACGTATGAAAATCATTCAATAAGTTTTTCTTAGAGAAAAACTAACTATTTAGAATTTGTGTTAATGGTATGCATGGAATAAAATTGAAATAACAGAAAATTACATCTTATCCGAATAGGATTGCAACAGATGTAATACGAGGTGAATTGAGCGGTGATTGCCTTCTTTCATGATGAACTTTGCATTTTCTGAAATCATGGAAGAGTGGAAACCTTCAAAAAGTAATAATCTAAAGTAATGATCTTTGGAAGAATCTTCAAGCAGGTGTTGATTCTTCTGCAGGGCAGAAGAAATCTCATAAGATTCCGGACTTCCTCTATCGTGGAAGGAAGACGGGCAATAAAGAAAAGGAGTGTTGAAGTTATGGGTAAATTAGGAAAACGGATCATGGCATGTCTTAGCGCCAGTCTCGTTGTCATGTCCTTAGCTGGCTGCAGTGTCGGCGGCGGTGGTAATGGTGGGGATAAGAAATCAGTTGCAGGCAGCCTCAAAGGGAAAAACGTCCGGGTTGTCATCGGCTCCACTTCGACTTCTGGTGACTCTTACATGATGGCAGATCTCGTTACGCGCTATCTTTCCAAGAAGATGGGGTTCAAGGGTAAGGTTGACGCCATCGGGAACTCTGCAGCACTTGACACCATTTCCAAGGCCAAGGGCGATGGTACGACGGTCATGATGTTCCACGATATGACTTTCTTGAGCGTACTCTTTGGCTCTGTTGATAAGAAATATGCCCTGGAAAACCTGACGGTTGGTCCTCGTATCGGTCAGAACCCTGGCGGTTGCTTTGGTGCTGCTAAGGATGCTCCGTACAAGTCACTTTCTGAAGTGACAAAATACTTGAAAGCAAACCCAGATAAGACGGTTTCATTTAACATTGAATCGGGCGCAACGAGCCATCTTGCTTTCGTTGCTTACTACCTTGATGTAAAGCGTAAGGAAGGCGATGCTGTTGCAAGCCGTATCAAAGCAATTGTTGGCGGCACGACGGCTGATAAGCTGCAACGCCTCTGGGACCGCAATGCTGACGTTATCTACGGTGATACCTCTGCTTTCGAACAGTATACCAAAGATGGTGTCGATGCTAAACTTGCAATGAACATGTTTGATTCCTGTGGCAAGGTGAACGGTCTTAAAATTAACTCCATGGCTGAAGACGGAATTGAATTTGAAGGCAAACCCTTCGACTTTGCAAAAGATTTTGCCATGTACTTCCCGAAGAACATGGATGAAAAGGTTCTCAAAGAATATGAAGCGGCTATGGTTGAAATCGTAAAGGATCCGCAGTTCCAGAAAGACATGGCTGCCCTTTACTACAACACGTTGAAACCTGAAGAAGTAACTCTTCAGGCTTCCAAGGACTTCATCTATGGTAAACGTAAGATGTGTGAATCCTTGATTAAACAAGCTCCGGCTCTGGATACGCTGACCAGCCACTGAGAACGGTCCTTCATCTAAGTGAAATCAAATGGCGCTTCCCGATGCGAAATGAAATAGAGGTCCTCGGGAAGCGTTTTTTATGAAAAGAAAGAGGGGAAGAAAATATGATTAGTGTGGTTTATTCCACAGAGCACTTGCTGATGCCGAAAATCATCGGTACATTGCTCGTTATCATGCTTGCTGTCATAGTCCTTGTAGAAGGTCGGGAACGCAAGGCAGCAACCGGAAAATTCTTTGGCAGCTTTGGCCCGTTCTTCCGTGAAAATGCGGATTTCAAGAAACTTTTCGGCACGCTGCTCCTATTCATTGGCTACATTTTTGTTGTTGAAGAGGTTGGCTTTACGGTTACCAGCATTATTTTTGTATTCCTCTTCAATGTACTTTATACAGGTTGGAGTAAAAAGGCACTTCGAACGAGTCTTATAATTTCCATCCTGGCACCTGTCATTGTCAGTCTAATTTTTGGTGTTGCTTTCAATATTACGCTTCCCAGCGGAATTTGCAGTATCACCTTCATTGATTACGGCATCACCATTTACTGAGAAAGGAGGATAGCCCATTATGATTACATTTACTTTTACTCACGTTTTGGTCTGTCTCCTTGGTGTTATCGGCGGGATCGTCTTTGGCGCCATTCCGGGCATGACAGCTACTATGGCTGTTGCTGTTTTTCTGCCTTTGACCTATGCCTATGATATTCAGACGGCTATGTTCCTGCTCTTGGGTCTTTATGTCGGCGGGATTTCAGGCGGTCTTGTTCCTGCTATCTTGATTAATATTCCTGGTACGCCATCTTCAATCACAACGACTTTCGATGGCTTTCCTATGGCAAAACGAGGCGAGAGTGAACGTGCCCTGAAGATTGGGATTCTCTCCAGCTTTATCGGAGGCATGATTTCCTTAGCCTGCCTAGCTCTTTTGACGCCAGTCCTCAGTGCCTTTGCCTTAAGTTTCAGTGCTGTTGAAAAGTTTCTCATTATTCTCTTTGCTCTTACAGTCATTGCTGCCCTTTCCAATGGACAGATGCTGCGGGGTATTTTTGCGGGATTCCTCGGCGTTTTCATCAGTCTTATGGGGATGTTCAGCGTTAACAATGCATACCGTATGGTTCCTGATTCCCTGATGACTTACATGCAAGACGGGTTCCAACTTCTGCCGGTCCTCATTGGGCTTTTTGCCATTGGCCAAATATTCGAAGAAGCAGAAGAAGGGATGACTTTTAATCTTAAACGTGTTGACGAAGGCGGAATTGAAGGAAAGAAATTTTCTCTCAGCGATTTCAAGGGACAAGGCGTCAATCTAATTCGTTCGGCTTTGATTGGGACTTTTGTTGGTGTCCTTCCTGGTGTTGGCGGATCTGCTGCATCCATTTTGTCCTATGCACAAGCAAAAAGTTTTTCTAAACACCCTGAACTGATGGGAACAGGTGTCCCTGAGGGTCTTGTTGCTTCGGAGACCTCTAATAATGGTCTTACGGGCGGCGCTCTCATTCCACTTCTGAGCTTGGGTATTCCTGGTGACTCGACGACGGCTGTCCTTATTTCTGCCTTCATGTTTCAGGGTATTCAAGTAGGTCCGCTCTTTATTGCCCAGAACCCAGATACATGGAACTGCATTCTTGTTGGGATGCTTCTTGCGAACATCATTATGTTCCTTTGTATGTTCTATCCCATCAAGTGGATCAGCAGACTTGTCTATATTCCCAAACAGCGCCTTTATCCGGTCATCATGATGATTTGCATTGTAGGTGCTTACGCTACGAAAAATGGCCGTATCTTTGATGTGTGGACGCTTCTGGGATTTGGTATTGTTGGCTATGTGTTTGGTAAGATCCACATTCCATCGTCTTGTTTCCTCATCGGCTTTATTCTGGGTAAGGATCTCGAAAACTACTTCATCCAGTCTATTAGTGCCTCAAAGGGAAGCCTTGCGGTGTTCTTCTCTCGGCCAATCGGTCTTTTCATCTGGGTTCTCATTGCCATTTCCATCTGGTATTCCTTCTATAACGCCAGAAAGCTGAAAAAGCAAAAAGCTGCCCAACAGTAACATTGCCCGTTCTTCAACTCCATATATGAAAGGTCATCTTCCACCCGGAAGGTGGCCTTTTATATCGCTTCTTATAAACATAAAAAAAACTGCCCTTAGCGGGCAGTTTTTTCATTTACAAGAAGTGACGCCAGATGCACAATCTTATCGAGCTCCGGCATGGGGTCAAAGGTAAGAAGTTTTTCTGAAGGCGCTGTGCGGACCGTAATCGGCATGGCAAAGAAACGGCCTCGCAGAATACGTCCATCTGGTTCTTGCGGACACTGATGGCAATACGGCCTGGCGTGTAATCGGAAAGTTCTTTCAAGGCATCAAGGAAAGGTCCCGATAGGGTGGCTTTCCCCACTTTACCGTAGAGGGCAAAGTCTTTATTGAGACGAATGTCAGGCACTTTAAGATTGATGAGTTGAGGCTGTGCTTCAAAGAAGGCAAGACGCATCGGCGTAGGGAAGGAGTCCTTTTGGAGCAATCTAAAATCAAGATCCGTTTTCTTGGGGAGCGTCAAGTGGAACCAGGCCCCACTATTCATGTGGATTCGTTTCTTCCCTTTTTCTTTCAGCTTAAAAAAGCAGGGGAGGGTGGCATCGCAGACGGAAATGGGAACATCCTTATAGGTGCCGCTCATGCCTTGTGCAAAATAGGGCTTTGCTTTATCGTCAGAGAGTGTAATGAGCTCTGCCTCATGAATCGTTGCCGCCGTAATCTCACCGCCGCTTTGGGGAAGCGGTGCATCAGAATGCAGTTTCTTTGCCGTCGTAAGAAGCAGGTTTTCCCGCGTGACGGACGCAAGATAGTTTTTTTGTTTTTTGCGCAGGTAAAAAATTTGGTAAATGACGGCAGCTGCCAACAGGACGAGGGAAAGAACCCGATTGAAGAAGGTTGCCGCCGCTGCAATGGCAAGAATGGGAATGATGAGAAAGGACGCTTTCTTATAGGTTTTATACTCATTGATGAGGGCTTGGATGATTTCCTTAGGTTCTCTTTCTGTCATGATCTGGTTCCGTAAGGGGAACCACACCTCCTTTTACTGTAACGTCTTTCCTTTAAGTTTACCATGGATGGGACCGAGTCACCACAGTAAAACGGCCATTTTACCAATAAAAGAAAGGCGTGGTGGAAGGTGTTCCATCGCCCTGTTGGCTGATTACTTCTTTCTATTTCTCCATCCATGCGGCCTTCCCCTCTGTCACTACAATTTTTTGGGGCGTGATCACAAGGCTGCATTCCGGCCCGTCCAGGGCATAGGCTTCAAAGTAGACTTGTCCTGCGTCATCTTTCTTGCTAACAACAATGGAAAAGCCGTTCTTTTTAGCAAAGTGAAGGGCAATCTTTTTATCGTTCATCGTTTTTTCGTTCTTTTCTTTCGTCATTTTTTCGGTAACTATGGGGCTTTTTCCAGTAGGCTGCGGCCATGTCGATGAAGTCGCGGGCAGCGCGGCTTAAGGCCGTTCCTTTTTGGTAGCTTGCCGTCATGGACCAGCGCAGGGGTGTTTCAAAGGAAAAATAGCGGATGCCTTTGGTGAAGTGACGGGCTGTCGATTCGGCGACGATGCCGCAGGAAATGCCGGCCCTGACCATTTCGAGGATGGTGGAGGGGTTCTGCGTTTCAAATAGGACATGGGGCGCAATTCCGCTTTCCCGGAAGGCGGCGTCGATAGAGGGACGCATGGTTGTTTCCTTTCGTAGAAGGATAAAAGGATAATCTGCCAGTTCGGATAGGGGAAGCCGGGGATACACGCTTTCTTTTGGCTTCAGGATGCCTGCAACTTCAAGAAAAGCGGGTACGGCAAGCAGGATTTCCTCTTCAAAAAGGGTCTCGTAAGCATCCTGGGTTTCTTGATCTGGAAAGAGGGTCATAAAGCCAAAATCGATGTCTCCACGGGCAATGAGGGGCTGCATGCGGTAAATATTGAGTTCATAAGGGACGACGGCCATGAGGGGATATTTTTTGTGAAAGCGCGGATAGACGTGGACGAACATGTCGGGACCGCGGACCGGAGTCATGCCAATGGAAAGGGTCCCTTTATAGCTGCCCGTAAGGTCGCTGATTTCGGCATAGGTCCTGCTTTTGGTGCGGAGGATCTCCCGCGCGCCTTTAAGATAGATTTCGCCAGCCCGGGTGGGAATCATTTCCGTTTTGGCGCGGCGAAAGAGGGGTATCCCGAGCTCCCGCTCTAGCTTGAGGAGCTGCTGATTCAGGGCGGACTGGGTGAGATAAAGCTTTTCCGCCGCCTTGGTGATGCTTTTTTCCTCGGCAATCTTGATAATATGTTCAATAAGATGAGTATCCATGGCGCTTCTCCCTAGACTTGATGCTGTCATTATACTACAGTGCTTTTTTCAAGGCAAAAAAGAGGCCTTCCCCCTGAATGTAAGGGAGAAGACCTCCGAAAGATTTCTTGTAAGGAAGTAGTCAGAACTTCCAATTGAATCCAGCTCGCAGGCTGTAGGTGCGATGAAAGTCATGACCAACGTAGCGTTCCATATCAAAGTACATGGACTGTTTATCTCCGGTCTTGACGCTGTAGCCAAGGCCGATAACGCCCCAGGTTCCTTTTTGATCATTTGTTGTGATATAGCGGTCGGTGCCATATGCCGCTGTTACATCATCTCCATCGAGGAATTCGTGGAGCAGGGACGCCTTGAAATAGCATTTGCTGTCAAGTTTCGGGTCAAGGTGCTTTACGAGGTCAAAGCCGAGGCGCCCCACGAGGCTCCAGCTGTGGTCCGCGGAGAGGGAAATCCCTTGGGAATCCACGGTATCAACCCCTCCGAGGTAAGAAACCTGGACCTGGGCTTGCGGAACGACGCTCCAGTCTTTTGAGAGCTTGTTGACCCGCCCGTATTCGGTAGAAAGATTGACTGAATGTCTGGTGTAATCGGCTGCATAGCCTGTGCCTGTTATTGCATCAGTGACACTGTAGTCTTCCTTGCCATAATGGTATTTGAGATAGCTGTCCCAGTAACTGTAGGTGCCTTTTTTCCAGTCGGCTTTCCTGGTGAGCTCTGTCGGGGTGTACACATGGGTATCATAAACGCTGATGGCGGTATCACGAAGCCCTAGGTTTCCGCTGGTTCCTTCAAAGTGACCTTCATTTTTGGTGTAGGCCACAGAGGTACTCAAACGATGCTTATGAGGCTCCTGGTTCCGTAAGACTGTTGTATAGCCAAGTTCATAGGTGTTGCCGTCAAGTTCGCCCGTCCCATCAATGCCAAGATTGCGGTAACGGAAACGAATCCAAGCCCCTTCGTGAGCGTCCGGCGTGAAGTACTGCGTGTGACCGCTTCGATTGGTAAAGGTATCCAGGTCGGTGAGGTAGCGCCAAGAAAGATCTGCTAGACGGGAGGGTGTCTTTGCGCCTTCATTGTGCTCGCGGCTCTTGACGACATAGATATTGACGGCGCTGTCCCCATTATAGAGGGCTTCCACATTTTCCGTACCGGGTTTTGCGAAATTTAGAGGACCGACTTCCTGAGAAACAGAGTAGGTCGAACCGCCGTTTCGGTCGTTATTGTAGGCAGCCGTATTCAAGGCGTCGGACGAAAGGGAACGGTATTCCGTCTTGTAGAGGTTGTTATAAATGCCGGAAGAAAGGGCGGCGACGAGTGTGCCGCTGCCAAAACCAAAGCCCGGATTCTTTACTGTTGCAAAACGAACGGCGTCACCCGGTTCCATCTCCTTATCCAAGGTGCTGATGTTTTTAATGGCGAGGGTCTGTTTATCACTGGTTCCGTTCTCGACGTAGAGCATATCGCTTTGACTGCCGTCATCGGCATCAAGGTCCATGGCAAAGGTGTGACTCCCCGAAAGGGTTCCGATTTCAAGGGAATCTCCACCGCTTTGATACTGCACGACCCCGCCGTCGCCCGAAAGGGTCGTTACGGCAGAAGCCTCCGTCATGTTCCATGTACTGCCGGCGTCAAGGGTGAGATCAATGGCTCCTATTCCCGGCAGGGGAGGATGAATGATATCTTCTCCTGAAAGGAGGCTTTCTTCTGACATGGAGGCCGCCATGATGCGCTCATTTAGAAGCCCCGTATCGGCTTGCCCCGTAAAAAGGGAGCCGTCACTGAGCGTAAGGGAAATTGTCCCGCCCGGAAGGGCTGCCTCAGGGTCCGTCGGGAAAATCCGTGTTATATTTCCAAAGTCGCTGCCAACGGAGGCATCCTCTCCATAGGCATACAAGTTGCCCGTAAGGGTGAGGGTTGCACCATCTGTGGGTGCCATCGTGATGGTGCCCTTGTCGTAGGCGAGAAGATGGCCCTCTACAGAGCTCCCTTTTCCGTAGGTTACAGAAAGGGTGCTCCCATCGCTTGATTTAGCTGATTCGGAGGCCGTCTCATTTTCTGCGACAAACAAATTTTCACTAGACGAAGGAAATCCGCCCGTGGAATCATCTCCAGTTCCGTCCCATCCGGGAACTGACTGACCGGAGCCACTGGCATCTCCTTCCTGAAAGGGATCGGGCACACCTGGGTCTACATTGGACGTATCCACGGCATGGGCTGCCAGGAAGGCAATACTACTTTTTACGGAAAGGGAGGCATTCTTGATTTCTGTCTGACTGCCCGTAAGGGACGCCGCCGCAATAGGACGCGCCACCACGGCCTCAAATTCCTCACCTGTGGCATCATCTGTCATCTTAGCCATGATAGGCTCTGTGCCCGTCGCAATTGTAAGGGTGCCGCCCTGAGCATCAACGCTTGTTTGGGACGCGTTCCGCGTCATGATGCCATAGAGAGGGGCTGTAATTTTTGTGCTTCCCGTGAGGGTCAGCTTGGCGTCCGTGCTCAGCTGGGCCCCTGTGCTATTTTCAGCGGAGATGACGTTGGTCCCTTTTGCGGATAGACTGGCTTCCATGCCATTCCATAGGTTGACAGCCGTCTGTTTCGCATCAATGATATTGTCGCCCTCTGCTTTAAGAATGACTTTCCCGGCAAGGTAAGATGTGATAGGGCTGCCTTCCGCCGTCACATCGATGCTGCTATAGCCACTCCCGCGGATGCCATAGGTAGCTCCG
>SCPP01000074.1_pt1 | contig 49889 bp, 80 predicted proteins | sample 6106811 | NCBI WGS metagenome assembly SCPP01 (sample SAMN10720449, study PRJNA508395) | human gut metagenome | isolation source: Participant 2 stool, 15 month | host: Homo sapiens | collected 2018
AATCTGTGATAATCCGTGTAATCTGTGGTGGGGTTAATTAGCAATACATATTCAGAATTGCTTCATAAAGTTCTTGTTTACCGCTAGTCTGCTTCGGTTCACCGTTTGCTTTAGCATAAGCAACTACATCTTCCAAAGTCAACTTGCCATCTTCAAACTCCTTACCTTTACCGCCATCAAATGAAGCGTAACGGTCAGCCAGCATTTTCTTATAGGAGATTCGTTCAGCAGAGCAGCTGCGCTTCCAATGCACGAGCCATAGCGTCCATACCTGCGATGTGAGCGATGAAGATATCTTCCAGGTCAGTAGAGTTACGACGAGTTTTAGCGTCGAAGTTTGTTCCACCGTTACCCAAGCCGCCGTTGCGGATAATTTGCATCATAGCCTGTGTCAGTTCGTAGTTGTCAATCGGGAATTGGTCTGTATCCCAACCATTCTGATAATCACCACGGTTAGCATCGATAGAACCCAACATGCCGTTGTCTACTGCTACTGCCAATTCGTGTTCGAAAGTGTGACCAGCCAAAGTTGCGTGGTTTACTTCAATGTTCACTTTGAAATCTTTATCAAACCATGAGCTTTGGGAATCCGATTACTGTTTCTGTATCTACATCATACTGATGTTTTGTCGGTTCCATCGGTTTCGGCTCAATCGGGGAAAGTACCTTTGAAACCACGGGCACGAGCATAATCACGAGCGATGGTCAGCATTTTGCCAAGTGTTCTTTTCACGTTTCTGATCTGTATTCAGAAGAGACATATAGCCTTCACTACCCAGAATACATAGTTCTGACCACCCAGTTCGATAGTTGCATCGATTGCATTCTTGATCTGAACAGCACGAGCTACTACATCAAAATCAGGGTTAGTAGCAGCACCGTTCATATAACGTGCATGGCAAATACGTTGGCAGTACCCACAACAGTTTGATGCCTGTTTCAGCTTGTTTCTGTGCGTATGCTACGATTGCTTTCAAGTTAGCTTCGTATTCTTCGATGCTTGCACCTTCAGAAACCAAGTCTACATCGTGGAAACAGTAGTATTCGATACCCATTTTCTGCATGAACCTGCATCCATTTTATCTTTTGCAGCTTGTATAGCGTCAGCATTACTATTCAAGGGAATTGTTTTGTTCCGCCACCGAATTGGTCGCCACCTTCAGCACACAAAGTATGCCACCATGCCATAGCGAATCTCAACCAATCTTTCATCTTCTTACCGTTGATAACCTTTTCAGCATCGTAGTAACGGAATGCCATCGGTTTTTACTATCTTTACCTTCAAATTTAATCTTTTCAATTCCTGGGAAAAATTCTTTTGTTGCCATAATTCTTTTATTTTTAAAATGGTTATTATTTAAATTGTTAATTATTTATCTGAAGATAGAACCGGAGCCGGTATGTTACCGGTCATCGACTTTCAAGACGGTATTTCCATTTTGCGTACGCGTCAGCATATTCCTGGTGTTTTGCCACATTAGGCTCAATCACATCCAGTTTGTCAAGCGTAGCAAATGCCTCATTGTTATCCTTGTAGATACCTGCACCGATACCCGCACCTTTCGCAGCGCCTACGGAACCGTCTGTATCGTAAAGCTCGATAGTAGCTCCTGTGACTCCCGCCAAAGTATCGCGGAAGATAGAACTCAAGAACATATTAGCGTGTCCGGCATGGATCATCTTCACAGGAATTCCCATTTGCTCCATGATATCAATGCCATATTTAAAGAGAATACAATACCTTCTTGAGCGGCACGGATAATGTGGTGTTTGCCATGTGCATTGAAGTCCAGTCCACGGATGCTGCAACCGATTTCTTTATTATTCAACATACGTTCGGCACCATTACCAAAGGGCAGAATACTGATTCCTGCACTGCCGATAGGAGCTTTGGAAGCCAATACATTCATTTCATTATAAGATATTCCTTCGGGAGCAATGTTGCGTTTTACCCATGAATTGAGAATACCCGTTCCGTTGATGCAAAGCAATACTCCCAAACGTGTCTGGTCTATGGTATGATTGACATGCGCAAAGGTATTGACGCGTGACTGCGGATCATAGTTCACTTCACCGTTCACACCATAAACCACTCGATGTTCCTGCCGTAGAAGCAATCTCTCCCGGATTAAACACGTTCAAAGAAAGGGCATTGTTAGGCTGGTCGCCTGCACGATAAGTAATCGGTGTCCCTTCTTTCAGTCAAGCTCTTTGGCAGCTACTGCATTTACACGTCCTTGTTCAGCGAAGGTCGGCTTAATATCTGCAATCAAAGAAGAATCAAACCCGTAATAATCCATTAAGAAATCAGCCACCCGATTGTTCTTGAAATCCCAGAACATACCTTCCGAAGTCCGGAAACAGTTGTGCAGATTTCTCCACTCAACTTCATGGCAATATAATCGCCCGGCAGCATTATCTTATCAATCTGCTCATAGATGGTAGGTTCGTTTTCTTTAATCCACGCCAACTTGGAAGCGGTAAAATTTCCCGGTGAGTTCAACAAATGATAAAGACATTTCTCCTCCCCGATTGTCTCAAACGCTTTCTGACCGTATGGCACCGCACGAGAGTCACACCAGATGATAGCAGGACGCAATACATGCTGATTCTTATCAACACAAACCAATCCGTGCATCTGATAAGAGATACCGATGGCTTTAATTTCAGCGGCACTCACTCGGATTCGGTCATAATAGCCTGCGTGGACAACTTTAAGTTTTCCACCAACTTTCGGGATCTTGTTCCGCCCATCCGGGATTCACTGCAATAATATTCGCTTCTGTTTTCGGAAAAATGCCGAGGATACACATTTGCCAGTCTCCGCATTTACCAAACTCGCTTTTACAGACGAGCTACCTATGTCATAACCTAATAGAAACATAATTTTATTTACGATTAAACGATTTACTATTTACGATTTAACGCTCAATGCCCGACTATTAATACTTTAACATTCAACGCCTAATACTTAATATCTAATACTTGATACTTCATACTTGAATAAAGTCTACCTTCTCACCTTATTATATATCTTCTTATCAAATTTATAATAACGGGCAGCACGGTGAGCCACTCCTTGTTGTTTTTCTTCCAAAGGAACTACATATTCCATCATTGCTATTTTTATGGAAGTTACGCACGTCCACGGCTTTGTCGTATACTAATTCAAAAGAGTCCTTAATTGTGCGGCTGTAAATTTACGCGGAAGTAGTTCGAACAACATGGAAGGATTAAATTCTACGAACTGACGAATATAAGTCATTGCCTCCTTTATAATCAGATTATTGTCGAAAGCCAGTGTTTTCACGTCTTTCAAAGCGACCCAGCAAGCCTGGTGATCGTCCAGATTCTTATCCAACGTACGGTCTATCTTCACCATCGACAAATATGCAATGGTAACAATACGCTCCACTTTTGACTGCATAGCTCTTTCCAACCAACGTACATCTTTCGGATTACTCGTTCTGTTTTAGAACCAAATGCTTTAAACTGCATCAGATTCACATTTTTAAGTCCTGTCAGTTCATACAAAACTCGTTGTGCAGCTTCATCCAGGGCTTCATCCATATAGATAAGACTTCCGGGAAGTTTCATATCATGATATACTTCTCCATTATCCTCACCTGCACGTTTTACAAGCAACACTTTCAGTTGTTCTCCGTCAAAACCAATCACTACACAGTCTACTGATATGTGATTGTTTGCCAAGGGTGCTTTTTTCTGTATACTTTGCATATCTATTTCTTTAATACGGTGCAAATATAGAGGCTACAAACCATCAAAACAAAATAAGAAACATGCTATAAAACATTGTTTTTCATATAAATACATATCATACATTCTACAATATGAATAGTTAGTGTTATCTTACGAATTACAATATGTATTTTAGTATTTCCACGGGTGAGTAATTGTATAAAGTACAAAACTAGATGGACGCTTTATTATCAGTACTTTTCATATCTTTTCCAACAGATACCCGGAAAGGTACTTATTGTATTTTAAACGATATGTCATTTTGTACCTTATCGTTTTTATCCTATCTTTGTCGGGTAAATATTAAAAATCTAAAATGGAACGTCATCCAGTCATTTTATCCATTGCCGGCTCCGATTGTTCGGGAGGGCAGGTATTCGAGCAGACATAAAACAATCTCGGCTTTAGGAGGCTATGCAGCATCGGCCATTACTGCTATCACCGTACAAAACACACTGGGGTACGCGCCGTACAGTCTATCTCTCGGATATGGTTCGTGGGCAAATAGAAGCCGTGATGGACGACCTGCAACCGGTTGCCATCAAAATAGGAATGATAAATGACATTCAGATCGTTCGTGTAATTTCCGACTGTCTACAAAAATATTCGCCTGCATACGTCGTTTACGATCCGGTAATGGTATCTACCAGCGGAAAGAAACTTATGACAGATGAAGCGATAGAAGAAATCAAAAGAACTTTTGCCACTTGTGACATTAATCACTCCCAACATCGACGAAGCAAAGGTGCTTACAGGTAAAAGTATTCACAATATTGAGGACATGCAGGCTGCTGCCAAAATGCTGACGGATGATTATCAGACTAATATCTTACTAAAAGGCGGACATCTGGAAGGAGACAATATGTGCGACCTTTTGCATACGTCCGAATCTACCATATATATGAGGGAGAAAAATGAAAGCCATAATCTGCATGGAACGGGATGTACCCTCTCTTCCGCTATTGCCACCTATCTTGCCAAAGGCTATCCCATGCGAGAATCCATCCAGCATGCGAAAACATATATCACTCAAGCCATTATCGCAGGAAAAGAATTGAATATCGGTATGGTAACGGTACTTTATGGCATTTTCCGGACACCGTTGCACAAATGTGTACTTTTGTGCGGTTGTATCATAAAATACGTAACTTTGCACCCGCAATTAAAATCAATTAAATAATAAAATATGAAAGCATTTGTATTTCCCGTCAAGGCGCTCAATTTGTAGGAATGGGTAAAGACTTGTATGAAAACTCAGCTTTAGCAAAGAATTGTTTGAAAAGCAAATGATATCCTCGGATATCGCATTACAGATATCATGTTCGACGGCACAGACGAAGATCTTCGTCAGACAAAGGTTACTCAACCTGCCGTTTTCCTTCATTCTGTTATTTCTGCTCTTTGCATGGGCGACGACTTCAAACCGGAAATGACTGCCAGTACTCACTTGGTGAGTTCTCTGGTTGCTGCCGGTGCATTGAGTTTTGAAGATGGTTTGAAACTTGTGTATGCACGTGCAATGGCTATGCAGAAAGCTTGTGAAGCTACTCCTTCTACTATGGCTGCCATTATCGCATTGCCGGATGAGAAAGTAGAAGAAATCTGCGCAACAGTAAATGCAGAAGGTGAAGTTTGCGTACCGCAACTACAACTGCCCAGGACAAATCGTTATCTCCGGCTCTGTACCGGGTATCGAAAAGGCTTGCGAACTGATGAAAGCTGCCGGAGCAAAACGTGCTCTTCCGCTGAAAGTGGGTGGTGCTTTCCATTCTCCATTGATGGATCCTGCTAAAATAGAACTGGAAGCTGCTATCAAAGCTACAGAAATACATACTCCTAAATGTCCGGTATATCAGAATGTGGATGCACTTCCTCACACTGACCCTGCAGAAATCAAAAGAACCTGGTTGCTCAATTGACTGCTTCTGTACGTTGGACACAATCAGTAAAGAATATGGTTGCTGACGGTGCTACTGATTTTACAGAATGTGGCCGGTGCAGTACTTCAAGGATTGATTAAGAAGATTGACGGTACTGTCAATGCTCACGGTATTGCATAAATATCCGTAAGACAGACTTCATCTTTAAATGATATAGAGCGTGTTGGTAACTATTGCCAACACGCTTTTATATGAAAACCATAGATGAAATACAAACGAACATGTTGTAAAACACCACGATACTTTTCTTTTCCGGCAAACTTTCCGAATCTTTCTTTTGTTTTATTACAGGAATCATTTACTCAAATTTATGAGCCATGAAAATACATGAATATCAAGCGAAAGAGATTTTCTCCAAGTACGGAATACCTGTCGAGGGCACACTTTATGCCGTACTGCCGCAGGCGTCCTGGCTGCATACCGGAGGATGGGAACAGACAGAGTGGTTATAAAAGCACAAGAGTATTAACCGGGTGGGAAAGCCGGAGTGAAACTGGTAAACAATACGGAAGATGCTTATCGGGAAGCCAAGAACATTCTTGGAATGAGCATTAAGGTCTTCCAGTCAATCAGTTCTGGTCAGCGAAGCGGTTGATATTGCTGCAGAATATTATGTCAGTTACACCATCGACCGGAATACACGTTCTGTCGTTCTGATGATGAGTGCGTCCGGCGGTATGGATATCGAAGAGGTAGCCCGTCAAACACCGGAGAAAATCATCCGATATTCAATCCCATTTATTGGTCTTCCCGATTATCTGGCAAGGCGTTTTGCTTTTCTCTTTCCCCAAATGGAACAGGCGGGTAAAATGGCTATCCTTCAGAACTTTATAAAATCTTTGTGGAGAATGACGCGTCGTTAGTGGAAGTAAATCCGCTGGCACTTACAAAGAAAGGTACGTTAATGGCTATTGACGCAAAGATTGTTTTGATGACAATGCGCTCTATCGCCATCCGGAGGTACATGCTTTATTTGATCCGACGGAAGAAGAAAAGTGGAAGCAGATGCCAAAGATAAAGGATTCAGTTATGTCCACATGGACGGCAATATCGGTTGTATGGTAAATGGCGCCGGACTTGCCATGGCTACTATGGACATGATTAAACTTTATGGAGGTCAGCCAGCTAATTTTCTCGACATCGGTGGCAGCTCAATCCTGTCAAGGTTATTGAAGCTATGAAACTCTTATTGCAGGATGAGAAAGTAAAGTGGTCGATTAATATTTTCGGTGGGATCACTCGTTGCGATGATGTGGCAATGGGGCTCCTTAATTCGAGCAGATAAACAGCAATGTCCCCGTCATCGTCCGGCTTACAGGCACCAATGAACATATCGGACGGGAACTGTTACGGAATTACAGCCGTTTCCAAATAGCCACAACGATGAAGAGGCTGCCTTATGGCTCTGAAAGCATAATACGTACCAAATCACTAAAAATAAAGCAATTATGAGCATACTAATAGATAAATCCACCCGTTTAATTGTGCAAGGAATCACTGGCAGAGACGGGCTTTTCCATGCCAAGAAGATGAAAGAATATGGAACCAATGTGGTCGGAGGTACTTCTCCGGGCAAAGGACAGATGTGAATCCCCGTATTCAACACCATGTATGATGCTGTCGAGCAGACAAAGGCTAATACCTCCATCATTTTCGTTCCGGCACGTGTTGCGGCAGATGCTATTATGGAGGCAGCGGACGCAGGCATCCGTATCATAGTCTGCATTGCAGAAGGAATCCCCACTGGACGTGATTAAGGCACATCAGTTTGCCGAACAAAAGGCGCCATGTTGATCGGGCCTCTTTATCGGGACTGATCTCTCGGGAAAAAATTGGTTGGTATTTTACCGGGACAGGTCTTTTTAGAAGGGAATGTCGAGTTATCAGTCGTAGCGGAACTTACTTACGAGATTGTGTATCACTTAACGGCGAATGGCATGGGACAATCCACTGCTATCGGCATCGGGGGTGACCCTGTTGTAGGTCTTCATTTCCGTCAACTGCTGGAGATGTTTCAAAATGATCCGGAAACAGAAGCAATCGTTCTGATTGGAGAGATTGGAGGAAATGCGGAAGCAAGCGGCCGAATATATCCGCAATAATGTAACCAAACCTGTGGTAGCATTTATTGCCGTGCAATCTCCTCCGGGAAAGCAGATGGGACATGCAGGAGCTATCATTTCGGGAAGTTCCGGTTCGGCAAAGAAGATTAAATCTTTAGAATCCGGGTAGCACAAGAACCTTCGGATATACCGAAATTATTGAAAGATAAACTCCCAAAGAGAAAGACAAAAGTAGTCATATCATAACAGATGCAGATTCACTCCCTCAAATAAGTAATTACATACTTATCGTTTAGAGTAAATCTGCATTTATTTATACCTTTCTTTATACCTAATTTTATAAGAAGTTCATAGGATATGCACAGAAGAAGCCGAAAAGCATAGCCAACTGCATCATAAACCAGAATATCCATGTGTCTTTAGGCAAAGGCTCATTGACAAATAAAACAAAATAAACGATTGCCATCCAGCCATACATTCCTACCTGCCAGGACAAAAAGAAATCCGCTTTGAAAGCACGAGCCAAGGCATTACCTACCGATATTTTTCCATCTCCCGAATAGCATAGAATTGGAAATAAACACCAATCATCAAAGCCAGAATAAAGTCAAGTACCCAATTACCAAAGAGCTGACTTCCTGCCACAGTTACAGGAACATAGTTTGTAAACCACTCTCCTATGATATCTGCCAATGTACATCCTGCACCACAATGAAGCGCCGACAAAGCTACCGATTGCCAATAAGGACGTTGCATTCCTTGCATCGACATTTCTCCTGCATGGTATATCCATCTCCATATTATCTTTCATACCGGACATATCCATTCCCTTCATATCAGACATATCTTTCATGCCAGACATATCCATTTTCATCCCATCATCCTCAGCTTTCATCGGACTACTCCGTCCAAACTTATTATACGCCCATAAAGCTAAATAACTTCCCCATAATGCAGATAATATCCAGACTGCATTCATTATCTTCATTGATTGCGGACGATGTGTCGGTCTATGGCAATATGTACTGCAATTCCGATACGAACATACTAAGAAAACGGCTATTAAATTGAGCATGGCTGTATGTTTTTAAAGATTCAGATTACAAAACATCCTTTATTTGTGAATAGTTCACCCCATTACTTTTAATTTTATCCCGTCGAACTATTCCCCACACGAGTTGTTATCATTTTATAATCAAAACAATAGAATTATGAGCAGACGTAGACAATTAGAGCATGAAGTATCTGTTGCTCAAGAAAGAATCAAGAAGGCAGCCAAAGATACACCGAAAGATATCATAAAGTTATGGGAACAAGACTTGGTAGACTTGGAACTTGAACTCAATAATATGGTGGATGATGAAGAAGATAACAATGAGGATTAACAGAAGAAAGGCGCGCTAGTTACCTAGTGCGCCTTTCTCTATTACTGTATATGTATTCAGTATTAATTCTTTGGCAATGCTTCTTTTACTACCATTGAACGACCTACATATTCTGCACCGTTCAATTGTTCGATAGCTTTAGCAGCTTCTGCATCATCCGGCATTTCGATAAACGCAAAACCTTTTGATCTTCTAGTTTCACGATCTGTGATTAACTTTACTGAAGCAACTGTTCCATACTCTTCCATTACATGTCTCAAATCTGATTCCTTAACATTATAGCTAAGATTTCCAATGTACAAATTCATAAAATACAAATATAAAAATTAATATTTCAATAAGAAAGTTTTAGGAAGATCTTAATTAGAGATGGATATGCTCAAATAAATGAGAAGATTCATGTAAAAATCAAATCGTAATAAACCTCTTTATTGTTGTTGGTACAAAGGAAAGCATTATTTGGGGATATTGCACTATATTCTCTCCTTTTTCTTTCTGCAAAACATCTTTTATGAAAATAGGCCAATACTTAACGTTCTTATTCTTTTATACCAAGCCATTCCATGTAAACTACCGGATTAGTCTTTCTGCAAATTCTTCGCTACAAATTCCTCAAAAACGTTTTCTTATAGTTTCCACCTCCTATTCCTATCTCATAAGACTTAATAAAAATATCATTGGTATCAAAGAGTCAATCCGTGAAGTATTGACAATATAGGACTTGTTTATCCGGAGAAACTGTTTAGCGGGCAGTTGCTCATGAATATTTTTCAGATTCATCTTAGTAATCACCCGCTGACCTTCCAATTGGAGAATGGAATAATCCTTTAGTCCTTCAATAAAATAATATCACTGAAGTTTATCTTGATATAGCGTCGTTCCGATTTGATGAAGATATATTCTTCCTGTATCTCCTCCACTCTTTCGGCTGTTTCCGACAATAACAGTTTATGATATACTATTGCCTTATTGACTGCTTTCAGAAAACGGTTCATTTCAATGGGCTTCACCAGATAATCAATGGCACTTACTTCATAACTATCGAGTGCATATTCCGCATACGCCGTTGTAAAGACAATCAACGTATTCACGGGAATGCTTTGCGCAAATTCTATTCCGGTAATTCCCGGCATCTGAATATCAAGGAAAATCAGATCAACCGTATATTCATTTATATAAGCAGACGCTGCGATAGCATTATTAAAGCTACCCACCAATGTCAGTTGTGGAATCTGCTCCACCAATGACTTCATACCTTTGCGAGCTACCGGCTCGTCATCAACAATAATACAATTCATAAGTTTAGATGTAAGTTGACATTATAAGTTGTTTCTTTATCTTCTATCTGTAGCGTATACCGTGATTCATAAAGTAAATCCAGTCTGCGTTTCACATTGGTAACCCTATTCCCCTTCCCGCTTAACAGGAACACGGGGCTTAGAATTTTCGCAACGAAACGTCAACTGTTTATTATGCACAGAAAAATACAAGTGAACATAAGATAAATTGTCGCTATCCAAATTATGTTTCACCGCATTCTCTACAAAGGGATAAACAATAACGGAGGAATACAGATATTCTCCATATTTCCCTCTTGAAAGATTGTATATTCAAAATGATCCCTTCTCACCTTCTCCAATTCAAAGCTGGTAAGAAACTGTATATCTGCAGTAAGAAATACTTCTCTTCTTGTACTGTCATTCAACTGGTAGCGAAGTAGATTGTCCAGTTTCTCCAATATCTGTGAAGCCTCATCCGGGCATCCTTTACCAAAATATTGGCATTATTCAGCATATTAAAAGAAAATGCGGATTGATCTGTTTCTTTAATTGTTGCAATTCTGTCTGTTTAGTCGCCTTCTCCAATTCAAGAATCTTTTTATCGGAGACAACCCAACGGCGGAATAGTTCAAAGCTCGTACAGCCACCTACACTTAATAGCAGTACTAATACTCCATAAGCAATACTATCAAAGAAACAGCGTGGTTATCCTGTATACAAAACCCACGAATACCGTATCGTTGATATAATGGAGACAGAAATATAAATCCTAATAATACACTCACTAAATTGACTCGAGAAACGAAATCAATAACACCATAACTTGCGCTTGGTATACAGGAAACGGGGCACTAACCAATATATATTCAGATAGATAGGAAATGCAAAACCAATATACTAACCGGATATGCATATAGGAAACCTTCTCTAGTAAAATCTCCATATACATTCTGAAAGCCCAAAAGAGTATAATAAATAGCAATAGTAAATTACTGATAAGCTGAAACGGTCATTTACCAGATTCTTCCCCAATCGTATACATTCCAGGTATCTTTCATAATTCCAACATTAAACCAATGGTACACAGTGCCTCATCATTATAGCCACTTTTAATTGATAACCTCCCGGATATAACAAGTCCAATCGTTGCCGTAACTTGTCAAAAGCAGGTGCTACTTGCAGACTTTCCTTTTTCGCAGACAGTATGTACAAATAAATCGAAGCTGATTCTCTTCCATTTGAAAATCGATCCTTATATTTTCTCCTTTCCATTCTCTCCACATACAGTTGTCTGAATCACATATTCTATCACAGGCATAAACAATAAAGGAGGAACTTGTATATAACGCACTTCATTCAGGGATGTTGACTTCAAAATTAAACTCCGGATTACATAGTTTCTCCAACTTCATATAATCAGTCATAAAATCGATATCATCTCCCAACAATACCTGTTGCCGTTCACTTTCATAAAGTTGGTATCTAAGCAACCGACTTAATTTAAAGATAAGCAATGACGCCTTTTCTCCATCTTCTCCCAGCAAGGTTCGTACCTTATTCAATATTCTCGAAAAAACTCCGGTTGGAGTTGATCTTTCAAATGATTTAGATCAGTCTGTATGCTAATATTCTCCAATTCATTTAATCGTTGTTGATAGTACCCAACGATGCAGAAAAATAGTAAAGAAAAGCCAGGAAATAGAGTATCAGTGCCAATGCATTTATCAACAGAAAGGGAGATCACTGTTTAGTCTTTGCATCTGTTCGGGTATAACATAATATTGCCCTAGAAAACAAATAGCACCAACCATGGCGGTCAGCATAAATCCAACAAGGCAACTCAAATATATGATATACTTTTTATATCTACGCTGAAACAGATAACCGGGAATTAACCAGTAAGTATGCAGATTTATGATTCCCCATAGAATGACAGAAAGTAAAGACTAACTCCGTAGAAAGATTTAGCCCTAAACTATCGCTTTCGACAAAAGTGCCTCTGAACACTAAAAGGAGACTACAAGAAATATCCCAATTTGCTTCAGTAACGTATATAATAGTATCTTAACTGACATCAGGCGATAAAGTTACCATTTTTTAGAACTTATACTTCATTCCACCGAAACATACATTGCCGGTTTAAAATATGGATCAGTATCTTTAGACATATCTTCGAAGAAAGCCTTTAAAGTGCGGGTAGTGTAATAAGCTATTCTGCTACGACACACCGGCAGTAGCAGTGATTGAAAAGAATTCCCCATACTTACTTCCGGTTGTAAACCTACAATAATGAATTGCTGGGAAAACATAGTATCTTTTCCTTCTCTTTCCAACAATGCCAATGACCCGTTCATCTCTGCCACGATCCTTAGATTCAGATATTTATTCATTTTCATTCCTGCCGATACTTCCATGGCATTCAGCATCGAAACTTTAATTTGATAACGTCCTTCAGTGCTCCAATCAAAATAAATAGCAGGAAATACCATCGGATAACCAAATGTGTTGTTCACAGCCAATCCGGCTCCAAGAGATAAATTGGACTTGAACTGCCGGATGAAAATAACTCCTCCCTGTCCCAGAACATTCTTCAGTTTTACATCAGAAGAGGTATAGACGCCTGCACCGACAGTCGTCAACAAAGCCATTTTGCTGATAGGGCGAATATTGGTTACGCTCAACTGCATATTTATAATTTGATCTATGTCTATGTAAGATTGAAGATTCTTATTATTCATTGCCGTATAGCTTCCTCCTGCCGAAATCATCCAAAGAGTTGGCTGATTTCTTTCATTCATTTTCTGTGATACGGGAATATTGACGTTCCTTCCACAAAGCACATATCCCTTTCCGGATACTGTCCGTTTTCATCTTTATATCGGGAAGAAGATATATACCCGGTTTTCACAGTAACCTGTGCCTGTATATTTTCGAAGTAATAGAAACAAGGCGAACGCACTTAACAAAATAATCCTCATTCTTTTATCAGTTTTAGGGTTTGAATGAGACAAAAGTAGAGTTTTACCGATCTGCGTAGAGTTTGTAGACCAAACCCGGCATTAAGTAGACCAAACCTGTAAATTTGTAGCCTGTTTGGTCTGAATGTATTATATAAAAATAAAAGACTACCTTCAACCGAAGATAGTCTTTTATTCATATATCATTTTAATTATCCACAATGGAAATACTTTATGTACGAGATCTAACATCTCCATCGGCTTTCCTTCCAAATCCGCACGCAATGTTTTATCTTCATAACCACGAAGTCTGCGGATGATACCGTCAATCATTGCCGGGCTGAATACATTATATTGTTCAAAGATTGCCCGTTGTTGTTGCAGACAATCGGCAGAAGCTTCACAGCTATCCGGCAGTTGCGCCAGTGATTTCAGCTTATCTTCGTTTCTTTCTGATGGATATTCACATTTACATAAGTTTTTCAGCAATGTCCAGCGCATTTTCAATCTCAAAACCATGACGGCAGGCAACAGCCAAACCAGCCAACAGTTGATACAAATCTGCCGAACCATCCGGAGAGCGCATTTCTACAGTCTGCTTCTGACTGGTGTCAAAATGACTTTCAGCTTCCAACGGATTTGCCAATGTACACATATCTGTTTTGCAGCCCATCCCAGAGGTACACGCACCAATACGGAACGGTTGCGATCTCCCCAGCAAACGTTGGTAGGTGCTTCCCGATGAGGAACGAGACGGAAATAAGAAGTAGGATTGGTATTTCCGAAGGCTGTAATAGAAGGAGCAAGTTCCATCATTCCGGCGATTGCCTTACGGGCTGTTTCCGACAATACACCGTCTTTCAGCATCTGGTTCTTTCCGTCTTTCATGATACGCATGTGGATATGCAAGCCCGAACCTGCTTTACCTGCGGTAATCTTTGGAGCAAAAGTTACATTGTATCCATATCTAAATCCCAGGTTACGAATCACCCATTTGGCAATCATTAATTGATCTGCTGCCTGCGATACGGGAACCGGCAGGAATTCTATTTCATTCTGCTCATAGATATAACCATCCAGCGTAAAATTACCTACTTCGGAGTGTCCATACTTTTATTTGTCCGCCTGTCTGTGCGATGTAAGACATACATTGGGTACGGAATTCATTGAATTTAGCATAAGTACGATTCATGATAACCACGTTGATCGGTTGCCTGGAACATACCGGTGTCCGGAGCTATTACATAATATTCCAATTCGCCCATTGCCTGAATTCCATTCCGGTAACTTCTGTAAAAGTCTTGCTTGCTTTGTAAAGAGTGTGTTCTGGTGCACTTTCGAGGGGTTCGCCGTCTTTATTGAAGAAAGAGCACAGCATAGACAGCGTCGGAATCTCGGCAAACGGATCAACGAATGCTGTGCAAAACGGGGAATTACATAAAGGTCACTACTGCCCGCTTCTATAAATGAGAAAAGACTGGAACCGTCTACCCGTTCTCCACATGTGAGAATAGCTTCCAGATAAGCTTGATTGTTGATGACAAAGTTCAGAGTTTTCAGACGCCCGTCTCCCGCCGGATACATAAAATTAACCATGCGGATATCTTTTGCTGGATAAATGAGATAATGTCAGCTTTGTAAACTCTGAAATTGGTTTTGAAGGAATGCCACCAACTGGTTAGCATTCATTGATAAATCATAATTCATAATCGGTTGTTTTCGTTGTTGTATGATTAAAACGGTTTGTTGAATGCCAAAGATAAGGAAAAGATGGAAAATCAAGTAAGAAAAGATTTAATTATTTCTTTGTTATGTTGCATTTATATCTATTCTCCTATTTAAAACGCTTCGTCTTTCTTCTCAAAATCAATTCCGGAGTGTATAGTTTCCCAGTATCCGTTTCGGTCAGCTCGTACCAGGGAGAAAGGTTCCGGCTGGTTGGATTGACCAGGATATGAATCTGTTGGGCAGGCATATAGCTTTGCGCCAGAAGGAATACTTTCTTTCCGGTATTCGGATCAATGGCAATATCCATAACAATCACAGCATGACCGGGTGAACCGCCTTTAATAAAGACATCCCGGGTTGCAAGGAAGTATAAAGCACAGCTGGGAGCTCACGAGATAAAGAGGCAGTTCCGGCATACATAAAACCATATCGAGATAGTTACGGAAAGTTTTATAGGAATAATCCACTCCTTTCCCGAAGCATACCATTGAACCTGATTACCGCTGACTTTTATTCGATTTCCTCCGCCCATTTCTTGTATTCGGCAGTAAATCCACTTGTGAAGTTGAATTTTATATCTGTATACCGTTTATGTTTCCACAGATATTCCGCCCGCAGGCGTATCACTGCATCGGCACACTGCTGCAAATCACGATTGCCTATCTCCATATCTACGACTGCAAATGCGGCTGCGATTGGCTTTTCTTTTCCATTGTAAAGTAACACTTTACTGCCTTTAGGCAATAATGACAAATTGCGCAAATAAGTTGTAAACGAATTATCGGAGCAGGTCTCTAACATATCCCGACGGAGGAGCGATTCTATCTGCAAGCCTCTCCTGTCCCCATGACTGAAAGACTGTGAAAAGTAAGCCTGCACACATTAACAAATACTTCATATCGGTTTTCTTATTCCATATCCGGACAAATATAAGTAATTATTATGGAAAACGAAGTTGAATGTCTGTTTTTCTCCCGATTGAAGACGCTATCGTCTTAAAATATGTAATATCGGATTCTGACTAAAACAAAGTGGCCTATACTCTCTTTTTCTGTAAGAGTAGTACGAACTTTGTTTTCCACAAATTATAATAGTGTTTTTATGGAACAGGTGGTAGATTTAGCTTTGCCCGAATACTTTGAAAGAATATCCGCAGAAGCTACCTTCGAGCAATTGTCCGTCATAGATATGGATAACTCCCGTCGTTCACCGGTTCAAGTCAAAACTATCCGATACGTTTGAAGGCTATTCCCTCATCTTTGTTCTTTCCGGAGAAATTACAATAGGAATAAACTATTTATCGCATACACTGAAAAGAACACGGTGATGCAGGTGTATCCGGATGATATTATAGAGCACACAGCTTATTTAGCCGATTTCAAGGGCTATCTCATCATTCATTCTGCTGAATTGAAAAGGAAATAATGGCTATGACATCCGGCATCCGTCTGCAACAGGCGGGTCAGTTGAAGAAATTACATACCAGGCAAGAGTTGAGTGAGGAAGAAAGCCTGCGTTTGAGAAAACAGGTTGAACTCATTAAAAGTTATATTCCGATAAAGAACACGTCTACCACTCTTACGTCATCAAGAATCAGATTATAAATCTATTCTTTGACCTTGACAACTGCCGCTGGTATAGGTATGGCGACGGAGAGCTGGGACTCTCCCGCAGTGAAACCCTCCGTCAACGGTTCGGGAATTACTTATGGAAGAATGCCGGATGCACAGAGAAGTCACTTTTATGCAGACAAACTTTGTGTTACTTCTGATTATTTATCGAAAGTGGTCAGAGAATATGATGGGCAGTCAGCAGCAAAGTGGATTATCAATGCAGTGATTACAGAAGCTAAAATTCTACTTCGTGAACCGGACAAGACGATCAACCAAATCGCAATAGAATTGAACTTCCCGGATCAGTCTACATTCGGGAAGTTCTTTAAAAGGAATACAGGTCTCTCACCATTGAGTACAAGAAAGGTGAAAAGACAACGAATGGCGTTAGAATTTAAACAGCCCGTTCTCGTCCAGATTAATCGGTAACATTGCCGAATTGGAAGCATATTCTTTAGGGATTATCTGCTCGATACGTTGCAAATCCTCCGGACTAAGGTTAATATCAATCGCTTTCACGGTATCGTGAAGCTGATCGACAGTACGCGAGCCTACCAAAGCCAATATGTCATCCCCTGCGCCAATACCCATGCAATGGCGAGTTGCGATACAGATACGTTCTTCTCATCATTTTTTTCAACAGTTCGAGCCGTGAAACGGCTTGCTTTAATTTCGGCAGCTTGCGGTGGCATCCGTTGACTCAATCCCGCAACTTTTCCGGCAGGATTGCTACCTCAATTACTCCATGAAAGAGGTTGGCGAATGTAACCACATCAATACCCAATTCTCGTGCAGTGGGTAGAATCCCTCTTCAATGTCACGATCCAGCAAGGAATATCGTACTTCAACCAAACTGATAGGATGAACGGCATGCGCCCGACGCAACGTTTCAGCATCTATCTCGGTGATCCCGACACTACGCACATAACCAGCTTTTACAAGATCGGCAACGGCACCAATAGTATCTTCCACCGGGATGTGCGGATTGATACGTGCTGGCTGATAGAGGTCAACATAATCTGTGCCTAATCGTTTCAAGGTGTAAGCCAGATAATTTTGTACGTTCTGCGGACGGACGTCAATACCATAGAACCGATCATCTGGAGTGAGCATTCCACCAAACTTGACGGCGATAAAATGTCTTCGCGCTTCCGGGTTTTCAAAGCCTCGCGGATCACCAGTTCACTTTCTCCGTGACCATAAAGTCCCCTGTGTTCAGATACGTAATTCCACTGTCCAGCGCGGCATGTATCGTGTCGACTCCTGCTGAACGTCAGCCATTCTCATGGCACCCAGTCCGATACGTGAAAGGGTGATACCATTGGTTTCTTTATTCAAATACTTCATTGTTTCTTTTATTATATAGTACTAATTCGATTGCAAATTTCGGATAAATTCCTTCATGATACCAGAGCAATATCCGTTCATTTTGGTCATTATCCGTCAAGAAGCCTCTTTCTCATGAAATGTCTCAAACATACTGATTATAAAACCAATTGACTGCCTCAACTGTTTTATTTGAATAGAACTATTAAAACTACCGTCACATGAAAAGGATATTCTAAAGACCTGCTGGCAAAGCCCGGAAAGAAACATTTGGTATCGGATTTTGACTCGTCATTCACTGGCGATTTATCCAAACAAGACGCTAAAGAGCAACTGGCAAAGGATATTGAGAAGCTGGAGCTGCAAAGTATGCTTTATGCACAAGACCGGTATTCAATCGATTATCTTCGGGCGATGGATGCTGCAGGAAAAGACGGGACTATCAAGCATGTGATGTCCGGCATTAACCCACAGGGATGCCAGGTGTATTCGTTCAAACAACCGTCTGCTGAAGAACTGGACCATGATTATCTCTGGCGTATCAATCGCTCTCTCCGGAAAGAGGACGAATCGGCATTTTCAACCGTTCGCACTACGAAGATGTGCTGATTGCCAAAGTGCATCCGGAAATTATTCTATCCAACAAGTTACCAGGTGTCGAAACCATAAATGACATTGATCCCGACTTCTGGAAGCGTCGTTATCGACAGATCAACGATTTTGAACGCTATCTGACGGAGAATGGAACGATTGTCCGAAATTCTTTCTCAATGTATCGAAAGCCGAACAGAAAAATCGATTCATGGAGCGACTGGACGATGCATCTAAAACTGGAAATTCTCTTCGGCGGACATCAAAGAGCGTCAATTCTGGGAGGACTATATGAATGCTTATGCCGATGTACTGACGGAGACATCAACGGAACTGGCTCCATGGTATGTAATCCCTGCCGATAATAAATGGTTCATGCGTTACGCAGTAGGACGAATTATTTGTGACCGGATGCAGCAATTGGATTTACATTACCCCAAACTGTCGAAAGAGGGATTGGAGAGGCTGGAAGAGTGTAAGAAAAGTGTATCAAACATTAACTTTTAAATCACTTGCGCTTATCCTTTTTATTCTAACTTTGTAGAAAGACCTACATAAAGAACCAAAATTGATAAGCTTATGGACATCAAACTTTTATTCAAAATTTCAGAGAGGCATTCGGAAAAATGCTGAATTGCCTCTTGTCTTCTGGTACTCGGACGAACAAAAGGAGAAACAGAAAAGATAAACGGTTGCTTCTTCAAAGGTATGAGAACGGTAAGAGATGGTGGTATTATCAGCTGCCGAAAACATCGGTTGTGGCGGCGGTAAATTCTATACTGGCTTCACCGAAATGCCAGAACGTGTACCGACTTTCGTTTCGCTCAAAGAGAAATACAAACAGACTCTGAAATGGTCATCGACTTTATACAGCAAATCGGAGTTCCCCGAACAGAAAACAAGTATCTTCATTTTGCACGTATACATAAGGTAGAAAGCCTTTAAGAAATAGAAGGTGTCGTTTTTCTGGCAAATCCGGATATGCTTTCGGGCTTGACCACTTGGGCTTTTATGATAATAACGCAGCAGATTGCGTCGTTTCTACCTTTGGTTCCGGCTGTAGTGCTGTAGTGACGCAAGCCACGATAGAGAATCGTAAAGGAGGCAAACGCACTTTCCTCGGTTTCTTCGACCCATCGGTTCGCCCTCATTTCGAAGCAGACAAACTAAGCTATACCATACCTATGTCCAGATTTAAAGAGATGTATGAGACGATGCGCCAAAGTTGTCTATTCGATACGCATGCATGGGGAAAGATTAAAGAAAGAATGAACGGATAATCTCCCATAACGAAATTGCATATTATTATACAATTATCGGGACATTAGGTATGCTTATTCCGAACATACAAGGCTTCTCTTTCGTTGTTATAGGAAGAAACTGCCACTTGATACTGACAATTCATTATCAAGACAGATATTTTCTGAATATCAATCCCTGCCTGTCCTATTTTCCTACAGGATTAAAATAATATATCAGTCGGATTAAACCTTTTATCTGGAGAAAAGTCTTATTATTAATATATTATCGTTCTATTCAACATTAAAGTATCAACGAAAATGGAAACATCCGTCAAACTCTATTCGCTGAAACACAGCAATGTGAAAACCTACCTGTTCGCCTTACTATTCGTAGCGGGTAACATTGCACTTCCACAATTATGCCATCTTGTACCTTATGGTGGTCCTACCCTGTTACCTATTTATTTTTCACGCTGATTGCGGCTTATAAATATGGTTTTCTTGTAGGATTATTGACTGCTATTCTTTCACCAGTCATCAATCATTTATTGTTTGCCATGCCCTCGGAAGCGGTACTTCCCATCCTATTAATCAAATCGTCCTTACTCGCCGGAGCTTCAGCTCTTGCAGCACGTACTATAAAATCGGTTTCATTACTTAATTCTTGGTGTCGTACTCACTTATCGGGTCATAGGCGTTGCATTTGAATGGTATCGTCGGAAGTTTCTACGAAGCAGTACAGGACTTCCGTATCGGTATTCCGGGAATGTTACTGCAATGGTTCGGCGGATACGCCCTCGAAGCAATTGCCAAACTCTAAACTAATATAGAAAGATGGACAGAAGGGATTTTTAAAAACAGTAGCTATCACCGGAGCCGCCTTGACTATACAGCGTTCGGAGGCTATGGAGGTGTTAACTCAAACAATCAATAAAGCAAACGGAAGCAATCGATCTGGTGGCCGTTATGGGCGGAGAACCCGAAGAGATGTTCCGCCGTGCCATAAGCGAACTGGGGTATGAAGCAATTCGTGAAACCGGGACAGAAAGTGGTTGTAAAACCTAATATCGGTTGGGATAAAGTGCCGGAACTGGCAGGAAATACGAATCCGAAACTGATTGAAGAAATCGTCAGACAATGTTTTGCCGCCGGAGCTAAAGAAGTGGTCGTGTTCGACCATACTTGTGACGATTGGCAGAAATGCTACAAAACAGTGGTATTGAAGCTGCTGCCAAAAAGCCGGAGCCAAAGTAATGCCTGCACATCTGGAGTCGTATTACAAACCAATTGATCTGCCAAAGGCAAAAGATGAAGAAAGCCAAAGTGCACGAAGCGATTCTGGATTGTGATGTATGGATCAATGTTCCTATTCTGAATAATCACGGAGGTGCCAATCTGACTATCTCCATGAAAAATCACATGGGGATTGTGTGGGATCGCGGATTCTTCCACCAGAACGATTTGCAACAATGCATCGCAGATATCTGTACATTACAGAAGAAGCTGTACTCAACGTAGTAGACGCCTACCGGATCATGAAAACAAACGGTCCCCGGGGACGCTCTGCATCCGATGTTGTACTGGCAAAGGATTGTTTATCTCACCGGATATTGTAGCCGTGGATACGGCTGCTGCCAAGTTCTTCAATCAAGTACGTGAGATGCCACTGGATACAGTAGGACATCTCGCCAATGGGGAAGCATTGAAAATAGGAACCATGAACATTGACAAATTGAATGTCAAGCGAATTAAGATGTAAAACAACCATGTTAAGAAGGCTACGTATTGGAATATCAGCACTTTTATTTGTGCTGATTTCTTTCTTTTCTCGATTTCGCATAAATATTACCGAACAGTTTTCATCGGCTGGCACATTTACACTTTATTCCAGCCATCCTTTCACTAAGTATAGGTATCTTATTATTTCTCATTGTGTTAACGCTTTTATTCGGGCGTGTATATTGTTCTACAATCTGCCCTATGGGTATCTTGCAGGATGTGATTGCACGAATTTCCAAAGCAACGGGAAAAGAAAAAGATATAGTTACAGTCCTGCAAAAACAAATTGCGCTGGGGTGTGCTCGGACTGACAGTGGTCGGGTTTCTATGTGGATTTACATTTATTGTTGGTTTTGCTCGATCCGTACAGTGCGTATGGACGTGTAGTAGTGCACATATTCAAACCTATCTATATGCTGGGGAATAATCTGCTGGAATCACTCTTTGCCAGATTTGATAATTATACATTTTATCGGTAGACACCTCCATCTTGAGCATTTCTTCCTTCTCATCGCTATTATTACTCTTGCAGTCATCTTTGTAATGGCATGGAAACATGGACGGACATGGTGCAATACGATTTGTCCGTAGGAACAATATTGGGGTTATTGAGCCGATTTTCATTATTCAAAGTCCGTATTGATACTGCCAAATGTAATGGATGCGGGCTTTGTACCAAATGCAAAGCAGCTTGCATCAATAGTAAAGAACACGCTATTGATTATAGTCGTTGTGTAGATTGTTTCAACTGTTTGGGAGTATGCAAACAAAAGCATTAGTTTACGCCCTTCTTTAAAAAACAGTCTGATGTAGAAACTTCTGCACCATCATCACCGGATTTGGATTCATCCAAACGCCGTTTTGGTTGCCGGTCTTGTTACTGCCGGAGCAACCCCCAAACTCATCTCCCAAGCCAAGGAATCTGTAGCAAGCTTGGAAGGTAAGAAGGCATACAAAAGGAAAATCCGATCACTCCTCCGGGGTCTATCAGTCGGGAACACTTCCAACAGCAATGCACATCCTGTCATCTTTGTGTCAGCAAATGCCCTTCTCATATCTTGAAACCGGCTTTTATGGAATATGGCTTGGCAGATGATGCAACCTACTATTAGCTTTGAGAAAGGATTTTGTAACTTTGACTGTACTGTCTGTGGAGATGTCTGTCCCAATGGAGCAATTCTTCCCATAAATGTAGAGCAAAACATCTTACACAAATGGGATATGTTGTTTTCATCGAGGAAAATTGCATTGTTTATACTGATGGAACCAGTTGCGGAGCCTGCTCCGAACACTACAAGCTGTGGCAATGGTGCCGTATAAGGATGGATTGACAATTCCCCATGTAAATAAAGAAATATGTGTAGGTTGTGGAGGATGTGAATATGTTTGTCCCGCCCGTCCATTCCGTGCCATCTATATCGAAGGAAATCCCGTACAAAAGAAGCAAAACCATTCAAAGAAAGCGAAGAGCACAAAGTTGAGATAGACGATTTCGGTTCTGACCGACATGGTGCCGGAGCAGAGTTTCCATCCGTGTTTTATGTTCTATGACGGTTTATTTCAAATGTGAACAAGACAGATGGTATGGATTTAAAAACTATCCATTATATTCCTCCTACTTTCAATAAATTCACTAAATTCGTGGCGAACTAAAGAAAGCAATTCATGGAGGTATTCACAAATAACTGGAATAGCCGTAAATATCAGATAGGCTATGCTTTAAGCGGAGGATTTATTAAAGGATTTGCGCATTTGGGGGTGATGCAAGCTCTTTTGGAACATGATATTAAACCGGAAATCATCTCTGGAGTAAGTGCAGGGGCACTTGCAGGTGTCTTTACGCGGACGGCAACGAGCCGCACAAAGTACTTGATTATTTCTCGGACATAAATTCCAGGATTTAACCAAACTGGTGATTCCCAAGAAGGGACTATTTGACCTCTGTGAATTTATTGATTTTCTCCGGACTAACTTAAAAGCAAAAATCTGGAAGAGCTACAACTTCCACGATTATCACAGCAACTGACCTCGATCACGGTCGCATGGTTCACTTTCATCGGGGAAGCATAGCGGAACGGGTCGCCGCTTCCTGCTGTATGCCTGTCATGTTTGCTCCGGTCAATATCGACGGAACCAATTACGTAGATGGCGGATTAATTATGAACCTTCCGGTCTCTACCCTGCGCAGGGTTTGCAATAAAGTGGTAGCTGTCAACGTAAGTCCCATCATGGCACAGGATTACAAAATGAATATTGTAAGCATTGCTATGCGCTCATTCCATTTCATGTTCCGCGCCAATACCTTTCCGAAAGAGAAAATGCGATTTATTAATCGAACCATACAACCTATACGGGTACAGTAACACCGAACTGGAAAAGCTGAAGAAATCTTCGGGCAAGGCTATAATACAGCTAACGAAGTACTTAGTCAACTGTTGGAAGAAAAGGGAAAATATGGAAATAATCTCCTATCCATCAGAAACAAGAATGAATACGAATATTAATAATCTACTCTATATGAATGACGAAAATAAAATAATTATCTACCAAGTATTCACCCGCCTGTTTGGAAATAACAACAACCACTGTGTCTACAATGGAGACATTGCCACCAATGGTTGCGGGAAAATGGCTGATTTCACGCTCAAAGCACTTGGTGAAATCAAGAAATTAGGTGCTACACATATATGGTATACAGGCATCATCGAGCATGCCACTCAAACGGACTATCGCCGTTATAATATCAGTCCGGATCATCCTGCTATTGTGAAAGGAAAAGCTGGTTCTCCGTATGCTATCAAGGATTATTATGATGTAGATCGACTTGGCTAACGACGTGCAAGGACGTATGAAAGAATTTGAGAATCTGGTACATCGCACATCGCACAGGTCTGAAAGTAATTATTGATTTTGTACCTAATCACGTAGCACGCCAATATCACTCGGATGCACAACCGGACGGTACGACCGAATTGGGAGCTAACGATGACTCCAGCCAATCTTTCAGCCCATATAATAATTTCTATTATATTCCGCAAGCGGAACTTCATGCCCAGTTTGATATGAAAGACGGTGCAGCAGAGCCTTACCGGGAATTCCCGGCGAAAGCTACCGGTAACAATCGTTTTGATGCTACTCCCAATATCACCGACTGGTATGAAACAGTGAAATTAAACTATGGAGTGGATTATCAGAATGGCGGTACCTGCCACTTCTCCCCGACTCCGGATACTTGGATAAAGATGCTGGACATTCTTCTTTTCTGGGCATCAAAAGACATTGACGGTTTCCGCTGCGACATACTAGAAATGGTTCCTGTTGAATTCTGGGAATGGGCTATTCCTCAAGTAAAAGAGGCTTATCCTGAAATACTTTTCATCGCAGAGGTTTACAATCCAGGTGAATACCGTAACTATCTGTTCCGCGGCAAGTTTGATTACCTGTATGATAAGGTAGGGCTGTATGACACGTTACGCAATGTAGCTTGTGGATATGAATCTGCATCCGCTATCACTCATTGCTGGCAAAGTCTGAATGGAATAGAGAAAAGATGCTCAACTTCCTGGAGAATCACGACGAGCAACGTATCGCTTCTGATTTCTTTGCCGGCAACCCGCGTAAAGGAATTCCGCACTGATCGTTTCCGCCTGTATGCACACTAATCCTATGATGATCTACTTCGGTCGAGTTTGGAGAACTGGGCATGGATAGTGAAGGATTTAGCGGAAGGGACGGACGGACTACTATATTCGATTATTGGAGTGTAGACAGCATACGACGCTGGCGCAACGGAGGTAAATTTGACGGAAGATGCTTACTGAAGAGCATAAACACCTCTACTCTATCTACCAAAAAGTACTGACGATTTGTAATGAAGAGCAGGCAATCAGCAAGGGAGTATTCTTTGATTTAATGTATGCCAATATAAACGGATGGCGTTTCAATGAGCATAAACAATATACTTTATGCGAAAATATAAAATGAGATTCTGTTTTTCATTATTAATTTCGACAGTCAACTGGTAGATGTTGCTATCAATGTGCCTTCACATGCTTTCGACTTTTACAGATTCCTCAAATGGAATCTTATCATCACTGATTTGATGACGGGCGCTAAAGAAGAAATCAGTCTATTACCTTATAAGCCCACGGATGTTTCGGTAGGAGGCTATAACGGAAAGATTTTAAAGATTACTTTTTAAATAAAAGACTAAGATCTGTATACTCTTCATCCCTCGGTCACTTATGAATGACCGGGGATTATTTTATGCACATCACTCAAACAAATATTCTCAAAGGCTGTTTAGGTAGATAAATAATCCTCTAAACTCAAAGCTTATGAAGAAATTTATGATTTGTGCAATCGCATTGTTTCTGCTATTATCTACATCTGTCTTTGGAGATACCCTCCCGGCAATGTACAGTCGACTTTCAAGAAAATGTATCCTAAAGCAAATGGCGTCGCCTGGTCACAAGACGACGGATATTATTGTGCCAACTTTGCAATGAACGGATTTACTAAAATGTATGGTTCAACGTTCGGGGACAATGGGTGATGACGCAGACTGATCTTGTCAGTCTCGACCGGCTGACCCCAACAGTCTATAATGCCTTTGTATCCTACCATACGCAAATTGGGTGGTAGATAATGTGACAATGGTGGAGTTTCCCAAATGGCAGGCTATTATAGTAATTAAGGTAGGGCAAGATAATGTCGACATCAAATATCAGTTATTCTATACTCCACAAGGGTATTGCTCAAAACGCGCAACGTTAGTGATATGTATGATATTCTCGAGTAAAGTACCTTTCTGGAAAACTAGGAACTGAATTATATAATAGGGTAATAAACGAGAAAGCCCCGCAGATATTCAATAATATTTGCGGGGCTTTGATTTAAAGATAAAATTATTTTTCTTTCTAAGTACTACAGCGGTACGGGCAGGAATATAGAGTTTCAGCCACTCTTTCTTTTCCTTCTTGTACAGCGGATCGGTAATAGTGAAGTGCACGACAGAGTCGTCTGCTAAACCATTTCCTCAAATGCTACATCGTCGGTGTTCAGTATCACTTCATAAGCTCCGGAGTTACCAGGAATCCATAATCAGTGAATGACTGCTTTGGATTAAAGTTAAAGACAAATATAAGGTCTTTCCGTTCGTATGCCAATACGATCGCCATCATTATGCCATATTTCTGAACAGGTGTTGCCTGGAAATCTTTCACACTCTTGAGAACTTTCAGCATTTCTTTATCAAAATCCCCATATAGTGATAGGTCAGATTTTTGTTGTCCACCAAATCCCATTGGCGGCGGGCATATTTGCACGACCATCCGTTACCTTCACGCGGAAGTCAATCCATTCGGGATGCCCGAATTCATTTCCCATAAAGTTCAGATAACCTCCGTTGATAGTCGAAGAGGTCAACAGGCGGATCATTTTATGCAAAGCAATACCACGGTTGACAACATAATTTTCGTCTCCCTTCTGCATGTGCCAGTACATATCGGCATCAATCGGGCGGAAGATAATCGTCTTATCTCCTACTAATGCCTGGTCATGACTTTCTGCATACGAAATGGTCTTTTCATCCTGGCGACGGTTGGTTACTTCCAGAACATGCTGGAAGGCTTCCAGTCTTCATCGATCTTTTCTTTGATTGTCTTGATCCAGTAGTCCGGAATATTCATGGTATACGATAATCGAAGCCGTAACCGCCATCTTCTACTTTGGCAGCCAGTCCCGGCATACCGGAAACTTCTTCGGCAATGGTTATCGCCTTCGGATTTACGATGAATCACTTCATTAGCCAGTGTCGTAACAAATCGCATTATCATCGATGACCGTTGAAATAATATCCGTAGTTACAGAAAGCTTCACCCAGTCCATGGCTGTAATATAACATAGAAGTCACTCCATCAAAACGGAATCCGTCAAATTTATATTCTTCCAGCCAGTACTTGCAGTTTGACAACAGGAAGTGGATCACTTCATTCTTGCCATAATCAAAGCAGAGAGAGTCCCAAGCCGGATGTTCGCGACGAGCGCCCGGATAAAAATACTGATTCGGATCACCGGCAAAGTTTCCTAGTCCTTCTACTTCATTCTTCACTGCATGTGAATGAACGATGTCCATAATGACAGCAATACCCATCTCATGAGCAGCATCAATCAATGCTTTTAGTTCATCGGGGTACCAAAACGCGAAGAGGCAGCAAAGAAACTGGATACATGATAGCCGAAGCTTCCATAATATGGATGTTCTGAATAGCCATAATCTGGATACAATTATATCCTTCTTCAGCAATACGAGGAAGTATTTTCTCGCGGAATTCGTTATATGTGCCCACTTTTTCCTCCTGCTGTGCCATTCCGATATGACATTCATAAATCAACAGCGGATTCGTGTCGGGCTTAAATGTTTTCTTCTTGAATTTATAGGGTTCTCCGGAGCCCAGACTTGTGCACTGAATATTTTGGTCTGTTCATCCTGTACCACACGTAGCCCACGCAGGAATACGTTCGCCTTGTCCGCATTCCCAATATACATTCAGTTTGTAGAGATCGCCATGATGAATGGCATCCGCCGGCAGGTTGATTTCCCAAATGCCATTCTTTTGTTTTTCAGCTTGTAGGCAGCTTTTTCCTCCCAATTATTAAATGTACCCACCATATAAATATGAGTAGCATTAGGGCCCATTCACGGAAAGTCCACCCTTATCGGTGCGATGCAATCCAAAATAAAGATACCCCGAGGCAAAATCTGAAAGGGTTTGTTTTCCCTTATTCGTCAATTCAGCTTCTTTGTCTAATACATGCTGATGGCGTCCGGTGATAGCACCGGCAAAAGGCTCCAGCCAGGGATCGTTTTACGAGATTAAGTGTCTTTTCCATATCAGAATTGAATTAGGATTATGCTTTTACTTTTACGATTACTTTCTTCACACCATCTGGAGTGATACCGGGAGCATGACCGTCTTGCGGGAAAAGATAGCAAACATTCCCGGTTTTACGGCAACGTATGTTTCTGCTAATCCTTCGAAGAAAGTAATATCTTTTCCTCGTTGTAAGGTGCATCTGCCGGAACACAGTCTTTAGCAGCAGTATACCCCATTATTTCTGTTCCCGACAATGGGATTTGAATATCAATAAATTCGTTATGAGTTTCCAGTTTGGCTTCCTCTTTGTTTTAGGTTTGGTTTGTGCAATATTCACCAACAGATCTTTTCCTTTCAGTTCTGTCTTACCAACTTCCATGGCTTGGAGGTCATGAGACTTCAAGAATTCAATAGCCTGTGCAAACAGAGGGTTTAAAGACGCATATTTCTCCAGATTTTCTAAAGTATCTACTACCATATAAGTTAAATTTTAAAGTTTATATTCTAGGCATTATTTATTCAAAATCATCAATCGTATAATTTATAAAATCGGCAAACCGTTTGAATTGCCGGAACACTTTGTCTATCTGTTCCAACATATCCGGTCGGGTAAAGAAGTCATCTGGAACATTATAAGAGCAAACATATTCTTTACATTTCAAATAATCAATGTACTTGAAATCTTTCGGAAAACCTTTCGGAGCTGTTTTCAGAAAATCCTCTCCTATCACCGGGAAGTATTTCTTAAACTCCGGATCTTCTACGATCGCAACAAACTCTTCGATATTATCATAGATAGATTGTCGCACTGCTTTCGAGGATATTGGTAGGCAGACACAGGCTTCCTCCGGCAAGCATAGAACCATCCGGCTGCAAGTGTACATAATATCCACAATGATCGGACTTCTTTCCTTTGGCATTGATATAACCTCCGAAATGTATTTTATAAGGTGTTTTATCCGCAGAGAAGCGGGTATCCCGGTAAATACGATAAGTACAGTCTTTGGGCTGAATCCCCGGATAGTTTCATCAAACAGGGAAATACGGGCGATCACTGTTGCCAAAAGTTGTCGAACTCGGCACGGGCTGTTTCATATTCTGCCTTATGCTCATTAAACCACTCACGATTATTATTCGCGGAAAGATCTTTTAAAACTGAAAGATAACGGGTATGTTCATCTTTATCATTTTCTATTATTACTCTACAAACGTACAAATTTTATTTCATATAAACTACAAAGGGGTAAAGGACAAAAAGCATCTATGGTAAAACCGATGCTCTAACACATTTATCAAAAACAGACTCTTCTGTCTCTGACGTACTTTAGCTTTCACAAGTGAAGTACAATCTCTTTAATTAATCTTATATCTAATACTATGAAAACACATAAATATAACAGTACAAAAGAGACTTTGTTCAGCAGTTCTCTGTATATTTCAGTTAATTATAGTTTATAGAATTAAATGTTTCTCATTTATAGGCAATATAATGTGTTTCCAGTCAATCATTGCATTGAATAACATGATATGGGAATAGTCTTTCAAACATATTTGCGGAATGTCTTTCTCAACAATGAGCTGCCTGTCCAGAAATTCGCTTCGTTTCGTCCCCGGAGTAACGGATGAGCTGGTGTGAACCAGGTATCTCCGTCATAGAGAGCAACATTAGCTATAGAGGTATCTGTCAGATAGCCATTTCTCACAATTAAAATATCATCCGCCATTCCTTTTGAGCGTACAAGGCATTCAGTTCTTCCCGATGCGCACTTTTATAAGTATAATCAATGGTATCGGACACAACCAAATGCAAAGAAGATACCTGTCGCATCTGATAGGGCGCATACGTAACTTCTTCCACTTCTTTCCATATACAATCCGGCATTTATGAATTCCATTTAAAGTTGGCGGAGATATAAATTCCCGTAAATCCAGCGGAGTGCTGTCTTTCAAAAGCTGCACGGGTTTCATTAAAGCGCTCTGTGTGATAATCAAGATTATAAATCTGTCCATCCTCTATCCGGATAGTCTCAATAAATGGGTACATATACTTTTGTTTCATTTCATTATACTCGCTTTCCACATCACTCTGGCAGGTAATCCCACCTCCACTTTTAAAATACATCTTCTCTCCTTCCTGTTCTACAAAACGTATCATAACGGCACTATCTAAATCAATGCCATCAGAATATCCCATAACTCCTGTATAAAATCCTCTGTCGTAGGTTTCAGCTTCCTGGATAATCTGCATCGTCTTTTTCTTTGGAGCACCGGTAATAGAACCGGCTGGCAGTAATCTGAAAATAATATCTCCCAAATGCTCGATAATTTTCGCAATATACCTGAATTTCAGAACTCGTCTGAAAATAGCTCCCCGATTAGTCTGTAACCTATCCATATACCGATACCGGGAAACTGACACTCGGTTGGCAACCATACTTAAATCATTACGAATCAGATCTACAATGGTAGCATGTTCGGCAGTCTCTTTGGATCATTCATCAATAATTGAGCAGCAAAGGGAATTGAAGCATCAATGGTTCCCTTCATCGGATATGAGCTAATTTTTCCCTGATGAATTCTAACAAATATTTCAGAGAGAAAACCGTAAAACGGTCTTTAATCCATAGCTTATAAATCGCTTTTGAATGAAAATAAATATCATTCAGAGTGAGATTGGTTTCTACCGGAGTGCGACACGTCAAATTAGTAAGGAAGCTATTTCCTGCCAGGATGTTCTGTCGCACAATATTAAACGAGCGTTGATAGGAAGAGAAAGATTCTGCGAAAGGCTGCCAATGTAGTGAAGGCATTGTTTTGCAGAGTAAGTGGCTATATTATCTTCTGCTGATATGATCTGATTGGTAAATCCATTCAGATTATATAAAACTTCAGTAGAATCAACAGCAGTGACCTCCTCTATATAAGATACATCTTGTAGATAATTTATAATGAAAATGAAAGGACGATGGAGTTGTCCAAACTGATTCATTCGTTTGATAGCCTGTTCCTTATTATATAAGTGCATAAAATACTTCTACGTTTAGGGAAGGCAAATGTACGCAAAAGTATAGATTAGAAAAGATAGCAATAAAAGGGTTGCCCGATGTGTCATATCGGCAACCCTTTATCATTTATAAAATTGGTCAAATTACTTCATAACAGCTTTCACTTGAGGAAGCATCTTCTTCACATTTTCATTTTCCGGAGAGATCTTAGCAGCTTCTTCCAGATAGTCTAATGCTTCTTTAAATCTACCATCAGCTTTTCTTTTCTGCAGCATATTTATCTGCATCAGAATTTGCCAAAGGAGCAGCTTTCTTCGGGATATTAGCGCCATCATTATAGCACAGAACTCCTAAACTGTACAATGCATTTGTTTTATATTGCTTGTGATCCAAAGGAATTACTTTCTTAAAACAATCTTCAGCTTCTTCTGCTTTTCCTGCTTTCTGTGCTGCAAGTCCTGCTTTTAGATAATGAAGACCATAATTCTTCACCATTGTCTTATTCTTAGGATCGACTTTCAGCCCTTCTTCTAATGTAGCTACATATTCAGCAGTCTTCTTTTGTGCATCTAAAGCCAAAGCTTTACGAGCATACGCATTTCCTATATTAAATTTTTTCTGAATAGCAATATCGAAAAGGTCACGGCTTCCGCATACTTTTCACTTCGTCTGCTGCTATACCACAATAGTAAGCTGTTGCAGAATCGATTATTAGTCTGTTTCAGATATTCGCTGAACTTCGCATACGCTACTGGATAATTTTTAGCATTAAATGCATCATTTCCTTCTTTTCAATTGCTCTGGGGCGGTTTGTGCAAAACATTAGTCACTACAATACAAAATGCAAATAAAAAATCAATTTCTTCATAACTTTATGTGTTTTTAGTTGTTTATCGTTCAAAAGTAAAAGTTATAATAGAAAAACACAACCCTATTTTATTTTTTGAGCTTTTGAAACCTATATAACGTTCGTTATTCTTCGTAAAATGGCGTTTTTCTATTCATTCTTCCCAAACCATATAAATAAACAAAATGCCACCTCTATTATAAACTACTGATTCATAGTCACAAAGAAATATATGAATAAAAATGCCAGAAAGTTTTGAGTTTTCATAAAAGCACTACCTTTGCATCCGCAAATAAGGCTGGTTCCGTAGCTCAGCTGGATAGAGCAACGCCCTTCTAAGGCGTGGGTCAAGCGTTCGAATCGCTTCGGAATCACTTAAATAAAACGCTGATTATCAACAGATAATTAGCGTTTTGCTTTTAAAAAGTTCATTTCTGAATTAAAAAACAATCTACATAGACTCCTATTCTAATCTGTATTTCACAAAAGATCGTTCTTACATCAAAACAGAACTATCTTATGACATAAGTATACTGCTGATTAATGTAAAATAGCCACTCAAAAAGAAGGAGAGATTCTTTTCACATAAAATTCATTTTAACTTGGTGCATTAAATTATAAAGTATATATGAAATATTCCTTTGATAATTTGGAGAAGGTTCTGAAAATGAAAAGGAATAATTCCTGAAAATACAGTTCTAAGCTCAATTTGTTGGCGTAAAATTTGCTAATACGTGGTTTTGTGTGTTCCTTTGTACTATATATTTGCCTCGTCAATAAAGGAAACATATACTTCCGCTAAAGTAAAGATTGGTAAATATTTTATGGTAGCAATATATAGCGACTCTAAAACAGGATATCATTGGCTATATTCAAATAAATATGCTTGTCAATATGTTGACATACCATATCGATATAATCCATGGGACTATTCTGTAGTTTTCCCATGTGATTTGCATAATTATGGAAAGATAGAATGGGTTTCATGGAATCAAACTCCTTATCCATATGAGTTTGAATTTTCAAAATAGGTCCATCTGCCGAAAACATTTAAAATCAGCAATACTCATTTCAAATCGGACTCTCTATAAAATAGAGCAATTTCTCAAGCTCTGAAAATAAAATATAGATACCTCTAACACTTTACTGTATCTGTTTCAAATTGCTAATAATAAAGCGATGAATTCAAATTCATCGCTTTATTATTAGCCCTAGATGGAAATATTTCCTTTACTCTTTTATTCTCATCCCCACTATACGATGAAGAATTATCGGGGCGATCTATCAAATCCATAAACTGATCCAGTTTAGGAGTTATAATAATCTCGGTCCGGCGGTTACGAGCTTTTCCTTCTGCCGTATCATTACCGGCTACCGGATTAAATTCACCTCGACCGGCAGCAGTCAGGCGTTTGGGATTTATACCATAAATATTCTGTAATGCCTGAACAACAGATGAAGCACGCAACGCACTCAAATCCCAATTATTACGTATATTCGTACGAGATATCGGATCGGTATCTGTATTTCCTTCTACCAGAACATCATAATCTTTGTAGTCCCGAATGATTTTGGCTATTTTACTAAGCACAGCCTCTGCTTTATTGCTAATTTCATAACTTCCCGATTTATAAAGCATGTTATCTGCTAAGGAAATATATACAACACCTTTCAATACCTTAATATCCAAGTCACGCATCTCTTCACGGGTAAGCGAACGGGTAAGTTTATTGACCATTACGAGATTCAAAGAGTCTGATCTATTCTTTTCTTTAACCAAATGCTGGATGAAACGGTTTGAAGCATTGATCTCATCTATTAACTTACCCATATTCATATTCCCTTGAGAGCTCTGTGTAAGACTCTTATTCAAGATGCTTTGCATATCGGACAAGCTCTTGCGTAACTCACTATTATTCCGCTGCGCTTCGGCAAGTCTCTCCTCAAGACTTGTTGAACGTGCCCGATTTTCTCTTAGCTGCAATTGACTTTCCGATATTCTTTTTGCAACTTTGTATAATCAGTTTTTAAACCTTTAAATTGCTTCTGACTTACACAACTCGCCAATACTATACATCCTGTCAGTACTAACAACGGTCGAAAAGATTCTTCATAACTCTATTATTTTAATTACTAACTTTTAAGTGACCAACTGCAGCCGTTTCCACAACAATTGCGTAAATCGGTTGGTTATGAACACATTTATCGAGATAAAGCTCGAACGACCTTATAACATTTCAAAAGAACGAAAAGTTTAGTATGTAAATAAAATCTGTTTTTATCAGAGTTTGATCCATCCTGCCAAGTTATCCAACTTAATTTTATAAATTTGCACCATACTAAAACATTACTGCGTGAAAACAAACGTTGGATTTATTTAGCAATTACTTCCGCAATTATAGTGTTAGGATTGGCTTCCCGAAAACATGGTGATATATTGCCCGAATTTATCGCAGAGTATTCGGGCGATACGCTTTGGGCAGCCATGGTGTATTGTGGAATACGCTTTTCCCGTCATTATCTATACTCAAGACCATTGTTATTTCCTTATTATTTTCTTATTGTATAGAAATTAGCCAACTATACCAAGCAGACTGGGCAAATACTGTACGAAACACCACACTTGGAGCATTAATCTTTGGACATGGTTTTCTATGGTCAGATATGATCTGTTATACTGTTGGAGTATCATTATCCGCTGTTATAGATTCGGAAGGATTATTATCTCCCAAAAGAGAAACCCTAGAAAAAGCACTGCAAACCTACTTTGTTTACAGTGCTCTTTCCGATTATCATTTAAACTACCTATCACAATCTACAATGAAAACTATCGCTCAAAGGTAACTTCTTATTAGTGGAAACAACCTTTATTTCATTTTCACCAGGTTCTAGTTCCACATTTTTCCATTCCAGAATAGCATACGAATCCGGTATTGCTTTACCATAACTCTTACCGTTTACAAACAATTCGGCTCGACAGATTCGTGAAAGCAGTAATTGTTTGCAAACGTTGTGTACGTACTGTGTTACGTTTGCCTGTTAAATAAAGCATTGGTTCTTCCCTATTCCAGTTTATAGAAGTAGAAAGCATCTTTACGAACTTTCCGGTCGAAGGTAACCAAACCTTTATCATTAATTCCGGTACGGTCTCCTTCAGTGCGATGTGCAGCGCCAAAATCAAACATATTCCAGACAAAGCTCCCCATACATAAGGACGGGAAGAGATTGTTTTCCAGTTTTCAATGTGATAATACGTCTGCCAGTTTTCGGGATGCCACCAACTGGTTGGTACAGTTTTAACCAACGAATCTTGTTGATGGTAAATACTTGCGCCGGCACCATATTCACTGATAGCAATACATATTTCCGGATGATCCTTATGCATTCGATCCAACCATTTCCCCAAATCAGCGGGAGTGCCACCATACCATCCATCATAACGGTTCCAAGCAATAGCATCCGTTATGAAATTCAAATCTCCCATTTGATTACTTGCGGAGGTCGTAGGTAGGGTAGTATCTTCCGATGTGCCAGCACATTTAATTCTTTTGATGTACTCAACCGGATTATCTCCCAACTCCGTCAACTCATTAAACAGCCCCCATACACAAATAGAAGGATGATTATAATGTTGACGAATCAGTTCTTTGAGCTGCTCTTTCCGTTGGCACGGAAAGCAGGTAAATCCACAAAACCTTTATCATTATATCCACCAGGACCCACAAAAGGTATTTCAGCCCATACAATAATACCATTCTTATCCATCAGATCATAAAATAAGTAGCCTGCGGATAATGCGCCAAACGAACAGCATTCACTCCCATCTCCAACATCAATGCCACATCTTCCTCATGGTGTTGCGGGCGCAGCGCATTGCCCACCTCACTCTATCCCGATGACGGCAAACGCCTTGAAGAGGCAAATGTTTTCCATTCGGAAAAACCTTTATCGGGTCGATCCGGTAAAACGAAGTCCTAACGGTTGTGTAACACGATCTACCATCTGACCATTCCGGAAAAGAGTCACTTCCGCCTGATAAAGGAAAGGATCCTGACGACCATTCCACAAATGAGGCTGATCGATTTCAAATGTAAGTTCCTGCTGCATTACTTCGTTTCCAGAAAGATTCACATTCTTTGTTCCTTCTTTCACCACCCTTTGACCATCTAACAGGCGTACGTTAAGCTCCACTTCGATTACCACTACTCCCGTTTGATAAATCAACAATAGCCCGCACCTTAGCATACCGATGGCTCACACTATCCTGTATCAGACGTACTCCGGGGAAGCATAATCCAAAGGAGAAATACACGTCTCATCAGTAATCAACAAATGTACATCACGATAAATACCTCCGTAAAATTAAAGTCACCGACCAGAGGCATAATATCCAACTGTTCACCATTATTCACCCGTACTAATATAGAGTTTTCTTTTCCATATTCCACCTTTCCTGTGATCTCAAAGATAAAGCTCCATATCCCCACGATGCTCACCTATATGACGACGATTTATAAACACATCTGCAATGTTATTCACTCCTTCGAAACGAATAAAAGACGTTTTCCTTTCCATTCGGGACGAATAAATAAATTCTTCTCATAATTACCAATTCCCCGTTTATAGTCTATCTTACCGGACAAAGCATCCTGCGCATTCCAAGTATGAGGCAAATCAACTCTTACCCCTGTTCCCTTCTGTACGATGCGAAAACCGGAAATTCCAATCATTATTTAGCAAGATATCCTGTCGCTGGGCAAACATCGACATTCCGTAAAGCATGAATAAAACAACCGATACCAAACGGCTGGACTGTAATAAAACTGTTTTCATATTATTTCTTTAATGATGACTTCTTTATTCTGATAAAAGAAGATAATGATTCAACCTTATTCTTATATTTTTTCATCGACCCGATTCTTGTTTTCCTTCCCGTCAATCCGATGGTCAAACAACATACTGGCTTTCTTCACGTCGCCTTTCATCCATTCCGCATAACTATAACGCCGGTCAACGGCATTATCTCCTCCTTCCCACTGAATATAGACTTCACCTTTCGTCTTAGCTTTCAGATTCTTGAAAACCCCGGCAAAGCTTTGCCCGCTTAGCTGTTCAGCGGGAACAGGCAGTTTACAAAGTTCACATAAAGTCGGGTACAAATCAACAAATTCCACCATCGATTTTGTTTTTCCTTTTTCATTCCCGGCACACGGACAATCAACGGTACATGAGTAGAAGTATTCATCAGATTATGTTTACCTATAAAATCATGTTCTCCCAGATTCCAGCCATGATCTCCCAACAAAACCACAATTGTATTATCCGATAATCCCAGTTCATCCAATGCATCCAATACCTTGCCAATCTGTGCATCCACATAACTCAAACAAGCATAATATCCATGTTTTACCTCCCGCTGGAAGTCAATATCACTCGTATCCGCAACCCGTGCATACGCATATATCTCGCTCGAATTACGAACCTGCTCCGGCAATCCTTCGGTCGGAAACGATTGGTAGCCAAAGGTATTTCCTCCCGTTTATATAAATCCCAATATTTCTTTGGGGCATTGAACGGCAAATGAGGTTTCAGAAACCACAAGCCAAGAAGAAAGGTTTGCCAGCCTCCTTCATCCTTTTCAAGTCACGAATAGCTCGGTTTGCAAGTTTCCCATCATCATAGGCAGTATCGGGAACATCAGCAGATTCACAAAAGGTCCCCTCATCGTTTTCGGATTAATCGTTTTCCCGATTCCGAATTCATCAAAGTTCCCATTTATTATATTCCGCCCAATATACATCATATCCATTCGGATGATTCCGGTAAGGAGGCTCACTCCACGAATCCGCATGATCGCTGATATGATGAAACACCTTGCCGTCGAAATAGTATGATAACCATTCCGGGTGAACCATCCCGAAATAGGTATTGCTTCGGGACAATCTTTGCTGGCATAGGCGGAAAAACTAATAAAGCGATCGGGGTAATGAGGATATACACCCGTCAATAAACTAGCCCGGATGCCCCACTCACAGGAATATTACAATACGCATTCTGAAACAAGACGCCACTTGCCGCCAAACGGTCCATATTAGGAGTTTTCACTACATCTACCCCGTAACACCCAGTTCGGGGCGCATATCATCAGCCATTATAAAAGCACATTCATTTGGGATGCATCCTGTTGTGCACGTAGTATAGATGAGATGCAGCAAGCTGTTCCACAAAAACGCATATTTTATTGATATTCTATTTTTCATTTTCTACCTTAAATTTTCAAGACCTGCAATATACTAAAATATTACAGGTCTTGTGCATCATTCAATTTAAAATTACTTTGTCCATACCGGATTTTGTTCCAAATTCGTATTTAACGCCAATTGCTTCAAAGGCAACGGATACAGATAATAATGTTCCTGCCATCCAAGCGGGGTATCAAAGAAATAAACATATCCTTCATCAGCACCTGCACCACCCGTTACTTTCAAATTCTTGGGAAGCCCCTGTCACATAGGCACCCAGCGGTTGTTTGTTAACATAGTCTCCTTTCTTCCACCTGCGCAAATCATCCAAACGGAAACCTTCGCCCATCAATTCAACTCGTCTCTCTCTACGCACTTCCCACAAAGAGCAGGAACGGAAGGATCACGCTTCGGATCAAAAGCATCATTAATATCATTCACCACCATTTTCGCCACATTAGCTCTTGCCCGAAGTTTGTTAATAGACTTATCCGCAGCAGCCTGGTCGAACTTGTTCAATTCGCACATCGCTTCGGCATAGTTTACCATCACCTCACCTATACGGAACAGCGGGGCATCTGTTGTATTCACCCCATTCGCGTTGGTAGCTACAGTATGTGTATTATAATATTTCCATACCCAGAAGCCCATTTGGGAAGCGTTCCAGCCCTGTCCCCAGTTCATATTCTTAAAGTGAGGTTGTCCTTGCACGGTGAATCCTTTAAAGTTGGAAGACGGCAAACGATGATAAGTTTCACCGGAAATCGTAGCCATTAAATCTATAAATTCCCTGTCCTGTGCATTATCCGTATATTTCCAATCAGCCGTACTGGGTCCGTTTTCTTTCTTCACCATATATGGAGGACAGATCGTCAAATACAACCGGTAATCACGATCACGGAATTGTCCATACATATTCTTATCACCCCATAACGGCTAGTCGTCGTGCTAACCGGTCGTCCATCCGTACAAAGATAACTGTCTACCGCGTCTTTCGTTGCCTCAATATAAGATTCACCTGTACGCACCATACGGGTCAAACCATGCATTAACTGTCCGGTTTCATAAGCCTTATACAAAGAATACCTGTCACCCCATCCAGTGTTTCCGAATTAAACAACTCATCATATTTAGGATGCACATTCGGATATTGCTTAATCACCTCTTCAGAAGCACGGGCACATTCTTCCAGATAAGTATCCGCTCCCGACAAACCATGATATTTTCTCCAAGTTCCTTCAAATAAAGCAAAACGGGAAATAAGGCTTTCACCACATACATATTAATTGTATTTTCCCATCCGCTTCGATATTACTGCCAATATGTGTTTCCGCATATTTCAAATTAGACAGAATATTGGAAGCCACCAAGTCACGACTATCACGTTTTCCATAAAGCTCGGGACTTTCCCCAGTCAAAGCATGCTCTACCCAAGGAATATCACCAAATTTAGAAAGCATCTGAAAGTATTTATAAGAACGGAAGAAATATCCCACTTCTCCAATGCTCCCTCTCGGTTTCACTCATTTCCGAATGATCAATATTATCGAGCATCGAGGTTAACACGACGGATATAATCATAATCCCAATCTTTAGACTCATCCGTAGCCTTTGCTTTGCGATATGCCCACTGACCTTCATATCCATCCAATCCTTTTATCATGTTATCCGATTCAAAATCACCACGGAAAATTTCATCCGTTTGCCCTGTATCATACGTATATCCGAAGAACACGTTATACAATCCCCATGTATACGTTTTAAAGTTGTCATAGGTAGTAAAGACCGATGCTTCTGTTTGCTGTCCTTTGGGATAAACCTCCAGAAATTCGTCATTTAGACAAGACGACATCAACAAACAAAGACTAACGCTTACACATAGTATATATTTATTCATAATAATTACTCTTTAAGTTGTGAAACAATCAGAATGAAAGGTTTATACCGAACGAATACTGTCTCATATACGGATAGGTAAAACCACGTTGTCCTAAATCATCCGTGACAGAACGTTCCGGATCAAGTCCCTTCGGCAAGTGGTCGAACGTATAAAGATTCTCACCACTGAAGAACACAGCCAGATTATTAACTCCAATCTTACTCATCCACTTAGACGGAAATTATAAGAAAGCGTTATATTACGAATACTTAAATACGATCCATCCTGTAGATAACGAGTTTGTACGTGTATTGGCATCTGTATTTCCCTTCTCATAAATACGGGGAAATAACTATTCGTATTTTCCGGAGTCAATAATTCAACTGTGAATCATAAACGGTAGTCCAAGCATCATAATGCGGATAAAACAGATCGTTCATCACCCACAAATCTCGTTTACCAACTCCTTGTAGCAAGAATGACAGAGAAAACCGTTCCAACTTGCACTACCATGAATACCATACTGATAACGCCGGGTATTATTACCAATGATTTTACGGTCTCCCGGATCTTTCGTTGTACTGGTACCACTGTTGATAATATCATTACCATCCAAGTCCTTATATAATATATCTCCCGGATTCGGATTATAACCTTCCACTTTAGCAATACCGGTTTCAGTTTGCCATCTGCATCGAAATCATCTACTGTGTACAAACGATCGGTCACATACCCCAAATTTCACCCAGTTCCATTCCTACGCGATATGTTTCATTATCGTTCTTGTCCTTGCCAAACAGTCCTGTTTCGTTGTTGTATTTAGTAATCTTTGTTTTCGCATCGTAAAGATTAAAGCCTATGCTATATTTCACTTTTCCGATCTGATCGTTCCAGTCAACCGAGATTTCCCAACCTTTAGAACGAAGGTCAGCCGTGTTCTGTAAAGGGGCACTTGCACCTAATACACCCGGAAGTTCAGAGCCCGGAGCAAGCATACCCTTAGTATCTCTACGATACCAGTCGAACACCATATTCAATCTGTTATCCAATAGCCCAAGATCGAATCCGACATCAATTGTCGTTACTTTTCCCAAGTAAAGCTATTGCTAACCAAAGCAGCTGGTTTCAAAGTAGTGAAATAAGCACATAGAAATAAGAATACAATATCAAATGGAAAGCGTGTAGCTCAATGAGTTACACGCTTTTCTTCTTTTAGTACACAATAATATTGCTATCTTTGCGTTATTATTATAAACATTTGTACCTTATTTGTACCTGTAAGAAAAGTAGATATGATGAGAAGAATAGATATTAAGAACTACAAAATGAATGAATTATGGCAGTAGCAAAGTATAAGATAGTACGGAAATGTCCTGTGTGCGGAGAAGAGTTCTTCGCAAGGACTTTGGAGTCCTGGTATTGTTCACCCAAATGCTCCAAGGTGGCGTGGAAGCGTAAGCATGATGAAGAAAAACGCCAACTTGAACTGGACAAGATTGTAAGCAATATGCCCAAGTCTAAAGAGTATATCAGCATAACGGAAGCGTATGCTATGTTTGGTGCAAACCGCTCAACCATTTATAGGCTCATCTACATGAAAAGATTTCCTTCATTGAGCCAGAGAAAGGAATACGACTTGTATGCAAGGAGAACTAATGAATCTGTTTCCGTTAAGACAGTCTCCGCTTGACACCAAGCCAAGGAAACCAGTTACCATGTACCGCATGGAACCAGAGGATTGCTATACAATAGGTGAGATTTCCAAGAAATTTCATCTGGATGACAGCACCGTGTATGCTCATATACGAAAATACTCAATACCGACCCGGCAAATCGGTAATTATGTGTATGCTCACAAGGAATCAATAGACAAACTTTATAAAGATATAAAACCATTATGAAAAGATTAGATTATACTAAAGTCTCCGTCAAATTAAAGAAAAGTGAGTGGAGAGATGAGTGGTTCATCTATCTTGAAGCTTATCCTGTTTATGAGACGGGAAATGACAAACCAAACGAGTGCGTGAATATCTCAGGAGGTCTATTACTACCCTATATGGGATAAACGACGAAGCGAGCGAGCCGTTGCTGGTAGAATAAAGTACAAGCCCAAGCGAGATGACAATGGCGTTATTCAGTGTAAATCCAAGCAAGATATGGAAACTTGCCTTTATGCGGATGGCGTTCGAGTCCTGCGTCAAAAAGAGTACGACAACATGGCTCTCTTTACTGACCAGCAAATGGAAATGGCAGAACAAAGCGAACGCTCAAAATGCAATGTTCTGGAGTATATTGAGAAGTTAATCAAAGAAAGAGAGGAAACTGCGTCAGAATCGATAGTTGTCAACTGGCGCAGATTGCACACTGTTGTCAATGTTTGCCAAGTGTGACTACATACAGTTCTCGCAGATTGACATGAAGTATATTGAGGCATTCCGTTCCTTCTTGATAAAGGCACCGCAGGTGGTTCTAAGAAAGGAACTATTTCAAGGAATACGGCATCGACGTACTTCTCTATCTTCAAGGCGGCACTCAAACAAGCTTTCGTGGATGGCTATCTGAATTGTGATATTGCTGCCAAGGCTAAAAATATCATGTTTCAGAGTGCTCGAAGAGAGTATCTGTCACTGGAAGAACTTAATATATTGGCAAAGACTCCGTGTGATGATATACTAAAACGGGCAGCCTTGTTCTCTGCACTGACAGGAATGCGACATAGCGATATTCAAAAGCTTAAATGGTCAGAGGTTGAAGAATACAATGGTGGGTACCGTCTCAATTTCACTCAGCAGAAGACTAAGGGCGTTGAATACATGCCTATATCGCCACAGGCATACAAGCTTTGCGGTGAGCGCAAGAAAGACGGAGAACTGTTGGTGTTTGCCGGACTGCCTGACCCTTCATGGATATCTAGGCCTTTGGAACGGTGGGTAAAAGCATCAGGGATTACCAAGCACATCACCTTTCATTGCTTCCGCCACACCTATGCAACGTTACAATTGGCTAACGGTACAGACATATATACCGTAAGCAAAATGTTAGGGCATACCAATGTAAAAACCACGCAAATCTACGCAAAAGTAATTGACAAGAAGAAAGATGAAGCTACAGAAGCTTTTAAGTTGGACATAGATGAATAGTGATTATCATTTGTAAGCACTTAGTATAGAAGACCACTTGTATCAATAAGTCCTTTATTGTACAGGTGGTTTTTAGTGCCTTTCATTTTCAACATTCTATGTAATGATGCTATTGTTTTGGCACTTTAACCTTTCGTGGAAACCAAACATTTATAACAATAAACAGATAAAAATGAAAAAAGACAGCCTTTTTTGGCTTCTCTCTTTTTGAAGAGAGCAAGCGTGTCCACAAACATGTGGAGTGTACAGAAGACTTCTACAGAGAACTGTATGAGTTGTTTGAGATCGCAAGAAGTTGGTATCTTCAAGCTGAAAAGAATCATATGAAGACAGAGTACTTCATAGAACTATTTGAGCGCAGTCACCAATATATTGACTGTGATTGTGCACGTTGTAAGAACTCGCGACAGATGGCAATTGGCATTATTGGTACTTTGTTTAGAGACTCTAAGTGTGTGTCAATAATCAAGAAAAAAGAAGATTATTCCAAGCAGGAACTTATTGAGTTGTTTCTTCAACATGTGGGTACTGGTCTGCCAATCCTTACCCGAAAGAAATCGTCCATCCTCACTTTGGGATGCCAATTGTCAGACAGACAGATGGATTTGTTGGTAGAACTTGTCCAAAGTCACGACATATTTGATTTTGCCGACAACAGTGATGTGCGTAGCGAGTTGTGTCGCCTATTCAAGTGCGACTTGGACGCATCTATCCGTGTAAAGAATGTACGTAATGTAGCCGTACTGTTTGACGCTATGGCTCAATACCATTTGATAAACAATAATTGGCAATATGTCATGGGAGAAGGTCGCTTCTTAACCAGTATCAAAAAGGATGGAACAGAGAAATTCATAACTTCAAGTTGTCTTTCCTCTTCTCTTTCAAGGATAAGAAGAAACGTTTCCATGACAGCAAGTCAATATGCCATCTGCAAATCCATCGAACAGATATTAAGAGAGGAATAAATCACAATAATTCTGCTAAATGAAAGTAAAAACGTGATAGTTTGGTTGATACTGCCTTACTATCACGTTACTTTTTCTATTTAGTGACAGTCTCCCCATAACTTTGCATCAAAAATCATAAAAAATAATTAGCATGGAAGAAAATAGTATAAGATTTGAAGATATTCCCAACGCTATAACGGGGGTACTGAAAAAGCTGTCATCATTAGAAGACAAGATTGATGGTATATATGAACTTGTTCAATCAGAAAAAGAAGAAACATGGTTTACGGTTGCTGAATTATGTGCTTATCTCCCAACACATCCGGTAGAGCATACCATATATTGCTGGACAAGCAATCGGGAAATACCGTTTCACAAGAGAGGCAAACGCATCATGTTCCTCAAATCTGAGATAGATGAATGGCTTCAAGGAACCAAGGGCAAATCGAAGAACGAGATTCAAAGAGAAGCAGAGGAATATGTACTATCTACACAAAGAAAGAATAGACGGCTAATATAACCGTGCTACTGTCTGTAAACAATTTAATTAAGGTACGTGACACATGAATGAAAGACATTTTAGACTCTATGAGCGAATTGTCGCAATAGAAGACAGTTTGGAGGCTTTGGGACCTATTGACAAACTAATAGAGCGAATCGAGGAATTGGAGAAGATGGTCAAGCAGACCAAAACCGTCTTGGGGTTTGACGAAGCATGTAAGTATATTGGTGTTTCTGAAAGCCTGCTATACAAACTTACAGCCGCAAAAGAAGTTCCACACTATAAGCCAAGGGGAAAAATGCTGTATTTTAATAGAGAAGAAATCGACAAGTGGCTGCTCCAAAACAAACAAGAGGTCATTGGAATGGTAACGAAAATAGAAATTGATAATCCGAAAGAATGAAAATGGAAGAAAATAACAAACATGTACAGCCTAACTCAAAAGAGGAAGGAGTACAGCGTCTCAATCGCATATTGAGCGAATCGTTGATAAAGGCAACAGATACTTATAAAACACCTCCTCAGATTATATGGGTTGATAATTCCAGCATAGCCACATTGGGCAACTTCAGTGCTTCTACTGGTAAGGCAAAGGCGAAAAAGACCTTCAACGTGTCTGCCTTGGTAGCCGCTTCCCTCGCCAACGGCAAGGTACTGAACTATCGCGCCAGTCTGCCAGAGGGGAAACGCAAGATACTGTATGTAGATACGGAGCAGAGCCGCTATCACTGCCATAATGTGCTGGAGCGCATCCTGAAGCTCGCTGGTCTACCTACAAGCATCGACAACGAGAACCTTGACTTTATCTGTCTGAGAGAGTACACGCCCTCCGTCAGGATAGAGGTCATAGACTATGCGCTTGCCCAAGACCAAAGCTATGGACTGGTCATCATCGACGGAATCAGAGACCTGCTTCTCGACATCAACAATGCGGGAGAATCGGTCGAGGTCATCAACAAGATGATGGAATGGTCATCAAAGTATGACCTGCACATCCATTGCGTATTGCATCAGAACAAGGGCGACAATAACGTGCGCGGGCATATCGGTACGGAGATGAACAACAAGGCAGAGACGGTGCTTGTCATCACCAAGAGCACCACCAATCCCGACATCAGCGAGGTGAAGGCGATGCACATCCGTGAGAAGGAGTTCAAGCCGTTTGCCTTTACAGTCAATGAGGAAGGGTTGCCAGAGATTGTCGAGCACACGCCGGAGAAGGAAGAAGGTGACAAGCAACCGTCAAGGTTTACTTACCAAGACTTGACATCCGAACAGCATAACGAGGCGCTGACGGCTGCATTCAAGGAGAAACCTATCAAAGGATTCGATCGCATGGTGGAGGAATTAACGCAAGCCTATGCAGACATTGGCTTTAAGCGTGGCAGAAGCGTCATCATCAAAATGCTGAAATACCTGATTAACGAGCAAAAGCTCATAGTGAAGCGGGATAATCATTACTATTTCGGATATACACCTGCCGAGATTGACCTGTTCCATGAAGAGGAATAAAAACAGTTCAGAAACCAGTTTAGTTTACGTCCGTACCTATATATAAGAAATAAGGCCAAAGTAAACCGAAATCGGAGGCTGAATTGGGAAGCGGAAAAGTAGTTTAGCAAATGGTTTAGTTTACGGGTGTGCCTATATAGGAGAAAGGGTAAAGTAAACTGTTTCCATGGACAAAGTAAAACCGAACAAATGAAAGTACAATGAATATTGAACAATCGAAGAAACTGAGCATTATAGACTTCTTAGACAAGGAGAATGTAACGCTGAAAAAGAAGAAGGGCAATGCCTACTGGTATCTGTCACCCTTCAGGGACGAGAAGACCGCATCGTTCAAGGTCAGCAAGAAGGAGAACCTGTGGTACGACTACGCCATTAAGGAGGGCGGTGACCTTGTGGAGCTGGTAAAGCGTATGTATAACAAACAATCCGTTTCCGATGCCCTTGCCTACCTTGCGTCCAAGAGTATTGCCACTGTGGATAAGGCAATCGAGACCGCTATCGCAGCCAAGGAATACACGACAACCAAGATGAACGATGTGAAGCTGCTCCCACTGAGCAACCATTCTCTGCTGTCCTATTTCAGTAGCCGACGGATAGACATCACCATTGGCAGGATGTATTGCAGGGAGATACACTACAAGGTTGAGCAAAACATTACTATGGCATTGCCTTTGGCAATCTGAGTGAAGGACATGAGGTGCGCAATCCCTATTTCAAGGGCTGCATCGGGCATAAGGACATCACCCTGCTTGCCCATACGTTCAACGAGTGGCAAAACGGTTGTCTGGTCTTTGAGGGCTTCATGGACTTCCTTGCTTATATGACCCTCGTTAAACAGCAAGACCGATGGTTTGTCGTTGAAAGCCCTTGCGACTATATGATACTGAACTCAGTCGCCAACCTCAAACAGGCATTGCATTACCTTGACCGTTACACCCACATCCATTGCTTCCTCGACAACGACCAGGCAGGACGCAAGACGGTTGAGAGCATCAGCAATGTATTCGAGTACAGGGTGACGGACGAGTCCTTCAGATATGCCGACTACAAGGATGTCAACGACTATCTGATGAGGAAGAAACGAACGGCATCTGAATGACATTATAAAGACGAAAACACCATCATTTGATGCAAAAATGGCTCAAATGCATTGAAATTACATATCAAATCTGCACTTTTTCGCCCAAACATGCTTGATTCTCAATTATTATCCTTATTTTTGCATCGTTTTAATACATTATTAAAATGTAGCAGAATGGAATTGAAAAAAGAAATAAGGATATTGGGCAGACGCTTTGAGGTGGAACCTCGTGCCAAGGAAAGCCTGAAAGGCATCACGGTTGGCGAGAAACTCTCATACCGTTTCTATGATGGCACATACCAAGGCACGCCCCTGCTGTTCGTTGAGCCCAAGAAGGGCAATCCCTCTCCACGGACTTGCGCCATCACGGGCAAGCGGTTGACCGAAGCCCTGGGACTGCCTGCGGTGTTTATCCTTGCGCCCGGACCCACCTACGAGCGACACAGACTGGCAGACAAAGGAGTCTTCTTTGTCATGTCCGAGGAATATGCCCATCTGCCAGGCATCATAGCATTGGAGAAGACAAGCAACAGGAAGATTGCCGAAGTATTGACCCCTGTGGCGCAATACATACTACTCTATCACCTACAGGTGGGCAGTATTGAAGGAATGTCGCCAAGGGATATTGCACCGTTGCTTCCATATTCTTACGAAAGCGTCACGTTGGGTGTCACCTGTCTTGAAGATGTAGGACTGTGTCAAAAGATTCAGAACGGACAGCGCAGCAAGGTGGTACACTTCGAGTTGAAGGGCAAGGAACTGTGGGACAAGGCTCAGAACGTCTTGCTGTCACCTGTGGAGAACCGCATCTTTTGCGATGACATACGCTTGGATGCGGAATACCCCGTATGCGGCATCAATGCCCTGGCACATTATTCCATGCTTAATCGTGACCGGGAAGAGATGATAATGATGACAAGCAAGGAATATCGTGCCGTCAAGTCGGCTGATGTCATGGAGAATCCCAACATCTATGACGGCAACTATATCATAGAGGTATGGAAATACCCTGTTGTCAGCAAAATGGGCGACAAAAGCCAGTGGGTTGATCGCCTTTCCTTGTCCTTTCGTTGAGAGATGATGATGATCCGAGAGTAGAAAAAGAAGTAGAACGAATAATCAGTGAACAGAAATGGAAGGATTAGTCAAGTTCCGTGAAGCATTTGCGGAATACTCAGAAAACTATGTGGTGATAGGCGGAGCAGCCTGTGACATCACCATGACCAATACCGTGGTGCGTCCACGCGCCACACACGACATCGACATGATAGTCATCGTAGAGAACATGACCGAGGCTTTCGCCAATCGCTTCTGGCAGTTTGTGCGGGAGGCTGGCTATCGACCTGAAAAGAGGAAACAGGAGGCTGGTGAGCCACCAAGGTATGAAATGTATCGTTTCCTTGATGGTAAAGACGGCTATCCCGAGATGATAGAACTGCTGTCACGCCACCCCGACGTGCTTGGAGAGCCAAAGGGATTTGTCATAGAACCTATCCCGACCGATGAAGATGTGTCGAGTCTTAGTGCCATCATCATGGACGATGATTACTATCACTTTACTATCGCACACAGCCAACTGACTGATGGCATACGCCATGCCAATTCCGCTGCCTTGATAGCACTGAAGGCAAGAGCCTACCTAAATCTCATGGCAGACAAGCGGGACGGCAAGCATGTGAACACCAAAGACATCAAGAAGCACCGTTCGGACATCCTGAAAAATGTGGTCATAATGACTGAGGACAACATTGAGGCTCCTGCTTCAATAGTGGCATGTATAAGGGAGTTTGTCGCCTCCATCAGAGCCGACTGGTCAACTCTCGCAGAACCATTGTCAAAGTCACTCGGTCAAGACGAGGCATTTGTGACCGGACTGTTAGATCAACTGGATGAATTGTTTATAGAAGCATGACCAATATGAAGATACAATACGCATCCGACCTGCATCTGGAGTTTGCCGACAATTGGCGGTATCTGAAAGCCCACCCCTTGGAGGTGACGGGCGACATACTGCTGCTTGCCGGCGACATCGGCTATCTCGGCGATGACAACTACTCCAAGCATCCCTTTTGGGACTGGGCATCGGAGAACTACAAGGAGGTATGCTGCATGGGCAACCATGAGTTCTACAAATATTATGATGTGGCGACACTGCCCGACGGCTATCTCTTGAGGTACGTCCCAATGTATTCAG
>SCPP01000194.1_pt1:0-17500 | contig 48860 bp, 81 predicted proteins | sample 6106811 | NCBI WGS metagenome assembly SCPP01 (sample SAMN10720449, study PRJNA508395) | human gut metagenome | isolation source: Participant 2 stool, 15 month | host: Homo sapiens | collected 2018
GAATAGCTGTATGTAGAGATCACTACCTTGCCATCTGCTGCCGCCACAATAGAGGAACCGGACGGCGCCGGAATGTCAATTCCCTTATGATTGGTAGAAGCTCCCTCGGTCGGTGAGCTCCGGTCCCCAAACGCGGATGAAATCCGTCCGCTTGCAGGACAGGGCCATATAAAATTAGTGTTCCCTTTTTTTACCGTACTATCCCCACCGGCAGAAGACTGATTTTTCTTGGCTTCTTCTGCCCTTCTGGCTTCTTCTGCTTTTCTGGCTTCCTCTTCCTTTCTCCGTATCTCCGCCTCACACGGGCCATATGCTCCTCCTGGGCTTTGATATCCGCATTATACTGGTCAATCTCTCCCTGTGCAGAAGCGATCTTCGTCTCATAGGAAGCCAGCTCTGCCTCCTTGGAAGCCATCAGTGTCTTTACCGAGCTCTGCTTTGCCTTCGTGGAATCCTGAAGGGTAAGAAGCTCCTGATGCTCCGTCTTAAGAGCTTCCTCCTTTAAAGCCACCTCCTGCCTGGTTTTTCTGTACTCCTCCAGCATTTTCCTGTCATAGGAGGTAATCTGGCTGGCATACTCTGCCCGGTTTAAAAGCTCTGCAATGCTCTCTGACTGCATCATGGACTCCAACAGGCCAGTCTGACCATTTTCATACATATACTGGATCCGCAGCTTCATGTCCTCATACTGGCGGTTCTCCGTAATTTTGGCTGTTTCCAGCTCCACTTTCGCTTCCTCTATCTGCTCTTCCTTCTGGGAAATATCTCCCTCCAGCTTTGTAAGCTCCCCTGCCAGGGCGGACAGATTTCGATCCAGCTCCTTTACATAGGCCGCTGTATCTGACTTCTTTCCCTCCAGCTCCTTTAAAGTAGACTCTACCTTTTTCTTTTCCTCCTCCATGGAAGAAACCTTTTTTTCTTCGTATCCTCTATAGCCTTACTGGTGGCATAGGAGGAAAATACCGTTCCAAGGTCAAGGCGGCTGCTGCCAAAACCGCTATCTTCTTTTTTCTCATATGCCCTCGTTTATCCTGCCTAAACTCTCAGATGGCGCTGGATCGTCACAAAGCTTACTAAAAGTCCGATTCCGACGCCTAACATTAAAGCTCCCCCTGTCATATAGGGGAATATGGTTCCCAGCGCAAGTGGCTCAACCAGACCTGTGATCATGGAATAATTTTCTTCCAGATACATTCCTTTTTCATAGAGAACCCATATGCCCCCAAGAGGCACAAGAGCTCCTAGAAGTCCCAGAAGCAGGCCTTCTACCAGAAAGGGCGCCCGTATCATAAAGTTAGTGGCTCCTATATAGCGCATGATCTCATTTTCCCGCCTGCGGAATGCCGCTGCCACAGAAATAGTATTGCTGATCAAAAACAGCTACCGCAGAAGCACGCCGATGATCAGAGCCGAAATCAATCCGATCATCTTTCCAACGCTTGTAAATCCTGCTGCCAGGGTAGCTGGAATACCGCACCCGGCGCACCCATCCATGGCCTCCAGGCGGTCTGCAACCGACTCCTGATCGGAAATATCGTTTAAAAAAATCTCAAAGGAAGCAGAATTTGCCAGAGGATTATCGTTTTCAAACCCTTCGGCCAAATCTTCGGCTCCCTCAAAGTACTGAGCCTTAAATGTATCCCAGGCTTCCTCGGCTGAGGTGTACTCTGCCTGACGCACTCTTTCCAGCCTTTTATTTCTTCTCCCGCTGCCAGAATTTCATCCTCTGTCATCCCCTCATCGAAAAAGACAGAGATTCCCACCGTTTCCTGGGCTGTCCTGGCGCCATGGATCACATTGGCTGCCAGTGAGAAAAAGGCAGAATAAAAATACATGCAGAAATCGTCGCTATGGATGCCAGCGAAAACAAAATATTTCTGCATATATTAGCAATGCCCTGTTTCAGGCAATACCAGAATGTACTCATTTTTAATCATTATGCCTTTCCGGCAGACCCGTCCGGACGCTTAAGCGCCTCATTTTCTTATCTGGATCCGCCTTCATCCTGAATCACTGCCCCGCGTTCCATGGTAATGACCCGTTTTTTCATCTGCTGCACCATCTCATGGCTGTGTGCACGATCATCGTGGTTCCACGCTGATTGATCTCCTCCAGCAGATGCATAATTTCATGGGCGTTAAAGCTGTCTAAATTGCCTGTAGGCTCATCTGCCAGAAGAACCTCCGGCCGGTTGATCAATGCCCTTGCAATGGCCACGCGCTGCTGCTCTCCTCCGGAAAGCTGAGCCGGATATGCCTTGTATTTGGCAGAAAGCCCCACAAGACGCAGCATCTCGGGCACGGTGTCACGGATCACCCTTCCCGGCACGCCGATGACTATCTGAGCAAATGCAACGTTCAAAGAGCAGTAAAGGTCTTTCAGGAGACGGAAATCCTGAAAGACCACACCTAATTTTCTCCGGTATTTCGGAACATATCTTCGGGGCATCTTCCCCAGATCCATATCATTGACCACAATCCGCCCGGAAGTAGGCTCAAGCTCCTTTAAAAGGAGCTTTAAAAGCGTACTCTTTCCGGAGCCGCTTCGTCTACGATAAAGGCAAATTCTCCGTCATCTATGGTCAGGCTCAGATCCTTCACAGCCCGGTTTCCCTCGCTGTAGACCTTGTTCACATGACTGAGTTCTATCATTTCCCCGACCTCATTTTAATAATCCAGGCTTTCCATATACTTCATGTATTTGGCTACCATAAGCGCGATCTTAAAGGTAATGGCATCCTCAAATACGCGAAGATCCAGTCCGGTACTCTTCTGCAGCTTATCCAGCCGATATACCAGTGTATTTCTGTGGATATAAAGCTGTCTGGATGTCTCTGATACATTGAGACTGTTCTCAAAGAACTTGTTGATCGTAGTCAGTGTCTCCTCATCAAATTCATCCGGTGACTTGCCGTCAAATACCTCGCGGATAAACATTTTGCACAGTGGAATCGGAAGCTGGTAAATCAGACGGCCGATACCCAGATTGCTGTAAGCGATTACATTTTGTTTGCATAGAAGATGCGGCCTACATCCAGAGCCATCTTGGCCTCCTTGTAGGAACGTGACACTTCCTTAATATCATTGATTACCGTACCATAGGATACGCGAACCTTTGTCATAGCCTCCGTATTCATCATATCCAAAATTGTGATGGCAGTCTTGTCCAGCTCTCCGTAAGACTCTCCCTGACGAACCTCTTTTACAAGGATAATATTCTTCTCATCCACTGCTGTAATGAAGTCCTTTGTCTTGATGCAAAAGGCTGCGCACGGTCTCAAGAGCATTTACATCCTTTTCATTGTGTGTTTCAATGATAAATACCACGCGCTTCACATCTGTTTCAATATGAAGCTTCTTGGCACGGTTATAGATATCTACTAACAGCAGATTGTCAAGGAGCAGGTTCTTGATGAAGTTGTCCTTGTCAAAACGCTCCTTATAGGCTACCAGAAGGTTCTGGATCTGGAATGCAGCCAGCTTTCCTACCATATATACATCATCGCTGGCTCCCTTTGCAAGCAGGATATACTCAAGCTGATGCTCGTCAAATACCTTAAAGAACTGGTATCCCTGGATCACCTGGCTGTCTGCCGGAGAATCCACAAATACCAGGATCGAACTTTCTGACTCTTCCGCGTCTGTAAAGGTGGATGCGCACTTTCCTTCTGTGTCGCAAATACCTAAATCAATTCTTGTGATTGCTTTTAATCCATCCAGTGTAGTCTGGAGTATCTGATTTGAAATCATTCCATACTCTCCTTTTTGCCGTATTTCAAAAGTTTCCACTTTCTCTATTTTCATATTTTAATGCAAAATTACAAAAAAAGCAAGAGAGTTGTCACCTCTCCTGCCTTTTTTTACAATCAGATTTTTTCATTTATGAAATCTGCTGCCCTATTAGTTGATGATTACCTTCTCTGTTTCCTTATCGAAGATATGTACCTTATCCAGATCCATAGCAACCTTGATGGAATCGCCAGGTCTTGCAGTTGTACGAGGATTTACCTTTGCAGTAAAGTTAGCATCATCGATATCGAAGTACAGAAGAACCTCAGAACCTAACATCTCGTATACACGGATCTCAGCCTGGAAAATGCTCTTTGGATTTGCCTCAAGGAATGCTTCCTCATCATGCAGATCCTCTGGACGGATACCCAGAGTAACGGTCTTTCCAATGTAGCCGCCCTCTTCTAAGCCCTTGCCCTTTGCAGCAGGAAGCGCTACTGTGTGACCGCCGAAGGATAAGGTAATGTCAGAACCAGCCTTTGCAACCTGAGCATCGATCATGTTCATCTGAGGAGCGCCGATGAAACCTGCAACGAACTTGTTGCATGGTCTGTCATACAGATTCTGAGGGCTGTCTACCTGCTGTACCACGCCGTCCTTCCATAACAACGATTCTGGTACCCAGTGTCATAGCCTTCGGTCTGGTCATGTGTAACGTAGATAATCGTTGTTTCCAGTCTCTGATGCAGCTTGGAAATCTCAACACGCATCTGTCCTCTTAACTTTGCATCCAGGTTGGACAGAGGCTCATCCATCAGGAATACCTTAGGACTGCGGACAATCGCGACCCATAGCTACTCGCTGTCTCTGACCGCCGGACAGAGCCTTTGGCTTACGGTCTAACAGATGCTCCAGATCCAGGATCTTGGCTGCATCATGAACCTTCTTATCGATCTCATCCTTTGGAGTCTTTCTTAACTTCAGGCCGAATGCCATGTTGTCATATACGGACATATGAGGATACAGAGCGTAGTTCTGGAATACCATCGCGATATCTCTGTCCTTTGGCTCAACGTCATTTACCAGCTTGCCGTCGATGTACAGCTCACCAGAGGAAATATCCTCCAGACCTGCGATCATACGAAGGGTAGTGGACTTACCGCAGCCGGACGGACCTACGAAGATGATAAATTCCTTATCTGCAATCTCAAGGTTAAAGTCCTTAACAGCAACGAAACCGTTGGGGTACTTCTTGGTAACATTTCTAAGGGATAAGCTTGCCATATTATAATTTCCTCCTGAATTGGGTTTTGTAAACTCATTTTGCGACTTGCCTATATCATACATGAAAGTCCCTTTTTAATCCATATTGTAAATCCACAAAGTTCAATTTTGTGTTTTAGCTAAATTGTATATCGAATAAAAAAAATATCCAATCTGTCAACACATTCCAATATTTTCTGAAAAAATTTTGTTTATTATGTTATCCTGTCTTCCTTCTCGATAAACCCTTCCCCGAAAACTTCACGAGCGTCGCTGACAACAAAAAACGCATGCGGATCAAACTCACGCACAATTGACTTGATTTTTACAATTTCCTTGGGAGAAACCACGCAAAACAGCAGGTTTTTCTCTTCTTTTGAATACATACCCACTGCTTTTATGCTGGTAACTCCTCTTCCCAGGCGTTCCATCACCGCTTCCGCAATCTCTTTGTCCTGTTTTGAAATGATCCAGGCCTCTTTTGAAAACTTCATTCCTTCGATCAGGCGATCCGTAACTCTGGATACGCAGACAATGGCGATCATCGCATATAAAGAAGGCCTGATCCGAACACAAGAGCGCCGGCTGCTACAATACCTCCGTCCAAAACCTGCATGATCTGTGCCGATGAATAGTGGCGCAGCCTTCCCCGGATCAGCACGGCCAGCATATCCGTTCCGCCTGTGGTACAGCCTCCAAGGAATACAAGCCCTGTCCCCACGCCGCTGAGAACACCGCCAAAAAGAGCCGATAAAATCATATCTTCCTTCACAAGTCCCATCTCCGGAAGCACATACAAAGCCGCAGACAGCATGGCAGTGGAACAAAGTGCGTCCGATAAACTGCCAGCCCATCATACGAAAGGCAGCCAAAAACAGTGGGATATTCAAAACCGTATTAGTCAGCCACAGAGGAACCTGCCAGAGTTCTTTTAAAATAATGGCCGCGCCCGAAACGCCTCCGGTTACCATGCTCACAGGATCAAAAATATTTTAATAGCAAACGCGATAAGGATCGTTCCTACGGTAATTGCAAGATAATCCCGGATCTGCTGTTTCTTTTCTGTCATAACCAAACCTCCTTCTGTCCGGACTTCCTGTAAAAAAAGAGCAGCCCTTTTAGAACTGCCCTGTAATCTCCACCCTGTGATCGTTTGATCCTGGTATCCTGTAAACACACATCAATCAGATCCGGCGGATGGTCTTTTCTGTAATCTCTATCTTTCCTTCCTTTAAAAGGCGGCCCACGGCACGCTTAAAGGCATTTTTACTCATGTTAAACTCCCTGAGAATCGTTTCAGGACGCGCCTTGTCATTAAAAGGGAGAACTCCGTCAAATTCGTCAATGACCTTTAAAACCTGCTCTGCATCTGCTCCCATCTGGACATAGGCTCTTTCCCTTACGCACAGATCCAGTTTGCCGTCCTCACGAACCCTCATGACTCTGGCTTTTATCTGATCGCCTTCTCTGAAACGGCCGTACATCTCTATTTTGGGGATCAAACCATAATACCGGTTGTCCACTGCTACAAAGGCTCCGATCTGTTCGTTGATCTCATAGATCGTACCTTCCACCCAATCCTCTGCCTTATAAGGAGACTGATTGCTCATATGGGAATATACCTTCATGGTAGCTGCCAGACGGCTGCTCTTGTCCACATAAAAGGCAGACCAGGCATTTTTCTCCCCGACGCACCGGATGGCTCTGCTCTTTAAAGGGAAGAAGCAGATCCTTTTCCAGTCCCATATCCAAAAATGCTCCTATCTTTCCTACATCCTTTACCTCCAAAATGGCACATTCCCCCACCTGAAGCTTCGGTCTGGCTGTGGTAGAGATCAAGCGATCGAGGAATCCTTGGTATACAAAACCTCCACCTTATCTCCGATCTGGCTCCTGGGGAACCTGTTTCTTCGGAAGAAGGACTGCTGCCTCATCTCCTGCTTTTTCGCTTAAGTATACGCCGAATTCCTTTGTCCTGACGATCTCAAGCTCCTGTACTTTTCCTAATTCTATCATATGTCTGCTCCTCTTTTACTGTCCCGGCTGCTCCTGTCCTCCAAGCCATACCGCTTCATAAAGCTCTCCCGTTTCATTTACAGGGCCACAGTCCACTGGCCCTGGCCTGCCGGCGTGATTCTGGGAATCACCGTATCGCCCAGACGAGCTGCCTTTTTATAGTCTGCCCGGATTTCACGGATCTTAAGCCCCACAGGGATGGCATCCTTTGCAATCTCCACATACTGGGAATTATTTACACATGATGATTGGTGTCAAGATGATGACGGCCGATCACTACAGCTGCTGCTGTTTCGTATTTCTCCGGAATGAGAATCTTTCTGGGTGCTTCTCCCAGATCCTTAGACGGCTGCGGTATTCCGTAAGGAAGGATATCTTCTGGCTGGATACGCACCGGCATATTTTTCTGTATCATAGAAAAACCAGAGAGAATTTGCCCGGACCAGAGGATTATTTTCCTGATCCAGCAGCACAAAATCACGATACCCGTAAAACCCTTTGCTGCCGCAGTGCCAGGTTCCCGCAGTAATCTCCTCCCCCAGCTTCGGATAACGGTCAATCACGATCCGCCAGCCTGAAAGAAGCCATGCGCGATGATGCTCCTTCAGATAGCTTATTCCCATTCTGCCATCCTCTGACTGAAAGGTACTGCAATCCTGCATATAATTGATAATTCCCGGTACGCTCAGCCGTCCTGTTTCATCTGTTTCACTGTACCGGATCCTGCTCTTAAACTGATACATAGCTGCCTCTCTCTGCTTTGGGCCCTCAGGCCAAATCTCCTATTCTGTAAGTATATCATACTTTCAGGCAAAACAAAAGCCTCCAAATGCATCTGCATCTAAAGGCTTTTCAACTGGGCTACAAGGATTCGAACCTTGAAAATGACGGAGTCAGAGTCCGTTGCCTTACCATTTGGCGATAGCCCACTATTTAATTATGTAGAGACGCCATATGCTTCTCAGCTGGGCTACAAGGATTCGAACCTTGAAAATGACGGAGTCAGAGTCCGTTGCCTTACCATTTGGCGATAGCCCATTATTCTTTGCCGCATCCGCAGCTGCGAAAATCATTATACACAGAATAACAAATTTCGTCAAGCACTTTTATAAAATGCTTTTAGCTGGGCTACAAGGATTCGAACCTTGAAAATGACGGAGTCAGAGTCCGTTGCCTTACCATTTGGCGATAGCCCATCAATACAACGCTATATATTATATAGCAGCTATAGAGTCACGTCAAGTATTTTTTATTTTTGCAGGATTTTTTGAAGCTTTTTCATGGAGCGGTTGTATTTTGACAGCTCTGTAGCCAGAGGAAGGCCCAAAGCTGAAGCCACTTCCCTGTGTTTTAAGCCTGCTGCCGCATGAAGAAGCACGATCTGCCGATCCTCTTCCCTTAAGGCAGCCAGAGCATCAGACAAAACCTTACGTTCCGGCGCCTGTTCCAATGCCGCGTATACCTCCCCTCTTCCTCTTTATCCCATTCAGAAAGCTCCGTTTCCCTCCTGCGCTGTCTGAATCTCATGTAGCACAGATGTCTGGCTATGGTAAACACCCAGGCCAGGGGCTTTCCCTGCGGTTCATAGTCCTCTGCCCTGTCCCATACGCATAAGAAGGTATCCTGCATCAGATCCTCTGCCTCATGGACATCCCTTGTGAGAGACAGGATAAAGCTGTATACCGGCCCCGCAGCCTCTTTATAAAATCGCGGAAGGTATCCCTGTCTCCTCCGCGATCTTCTGTATCCATTCCTCTTTCATCAATGGTATCCCCTTTCAGGGATCAGCTTTTATGAAACCCTACTTTACTCCCTTCTTCTGAACGGTAGCTGTTTTCTACTGTAATAGCACAACGGCAGTCCGGATCTCTCGGCGCATTTCATTGCTGATCCTTGTTCTCAGTTTTCCACTGCACCATCTTTATATTCTCTTGGAATCACCAGATCAAAAATCAGACAGACATTTTTATCCTTCCCTACCATGCGGAAATCATGGAAGGACAGACGTACATCCACATCTGCCAAAACATTTTCCAGCATTTTCCTGTATGTATTTAACCGCTCATTATCTGTTTCTACCGGATCCATATGGATTACCAGCAAAAGTCCCATTTTCCGGGCGGCTTCCCTCTCAATCCGGTCTACGATCGCATGGGATTCTGCAATTTCCGCGCCCGCTGAAACCTCTGCGTGAATAGAGGCCATGCTTTGGATGGACCGTAGTTGTGAACAATGAGATCATGGGTACCCAAAATACCGTCAAACCCTTCTACAAAGCTGGATATTTCCTCATAGACCTCAGGAGGAATGGCTTCTCCGATCAAAGGCGCCAGCGTATCCTTTGCAATATTGTAGCCTGCAAAAAGCACTGCTGCTGACACCATAAGACCTGTAGTGCCATCAATATTTACATTCCAGAGGCCAAATACCAGAAGAGACAGGGCTGCTGCTCCCGTTGTGACCACATCTCCCATTGCGTCTGCAGCTGTGGCAAGCATCACCTTTGAATTGATCCGCTTTCCCAGCTTCCGGTTAAACGCGGAAAGCCAGAATTTCACGCAGATTGATAAAATCAGAATCACTACCGAAATCCATTTAAAGGTCATAGGCTCCGGGTGAAGGATCTTTCCCACAGATGTTTTAAACAGAGAAAAGCCCACCTGGATGACCAGAAATGCCACGATAAAAGCAGAAATATATTCAATTCTTCCGTGTCCAAAGGGGTGATCCGCATCGGCCGGCTTACCTGCCATCTTCACGCCGATAAAGCCGATGATGGAGGAGGCCGCATCGGACAGGTTGTTAAATGCATCTGCCATAACAGAAACGCTGTTTACCAGAAGCCCGATAAAAAGCTTGGCTCCAAAGAGAAGAAGATTGCAGAAGATTCCTACGATACTCGCTAAAATGCCGTAGGAAGTCCGCACCTCATCTTTTTCCGTATTTTCATATCCTTTTACAAAATGTTTTACCAGAAATTCTGTCATTTTCCCTCACCATATTCAACCTTTTCCAGAAAAAGCCCCTGAGCCGGAGCCGTAAACCCTGCTGCCTGGCGGTTCAGGGCTTCCAGAACGGCCTTCATCTGCTCAGGCTCTCTCTTTCCCAGCCCTGCTTCGATGAGCGTTCCTGTAAGAATCCGAACCATCTGCTGCAAAAAGCCATTTCCTGTATAGCGGATATGCAGGCGGCTCTCCCGCTGCTTCAAATTCAATGGAGTCTATCCGGCGGACGGTTGATTTTTTCATCCGGCTGTTGCCGCAAAAACTCTTAAAATCATGGGTTCCGATAAGAAACGCTGCCGCTTCTTCCATTTTTTTCTGATCCAGCCTGCAACCAAGACCATAATAATAATCTCTGAAATACGTTCTTTTTAGGGGCTCATCTCAATCTGGTAACGGTACGTCTTTCTCGCTGCGCTTAAACGGCTGTGAAAGCGTTCCGGTACTGCCTCACAGGAAAGAACCGCAATATCCTCAGGAAGGTAGGTGTTGATATATTCCAGAATCTGTAAACTTTTGTCTTCATATTCTTCTGTCTGCTTTAAATGGAAATTTGCTGTCTGACCTTCCGCATGAACACCCCTGTCCGTGCGCCCGGAGCCGAAAACCTCTATGGGTCCGCCTGCCATCCTGGTAAGAATCTGCTCTAATTTTCCTGAATGGTCCGGTCTGTATTTCCCTGCTTCTGCCAGCCATTGTACCGGGTACCGTCATAGGCCAGAATCATCTTGTAATTCATCTGCTCTGTCCTTTCTAACTATTAAGTATCCCGCCTATTATAGTACAAAAAACCGGCTATTACAACTTTATTTTAACAGTGCAAATTCCAGATCCCCGATCATCTGATCCAGAGCACGGATACCGCCCTCTGCGGTATACCATACAGCCGGATTGGACAGATAAATCAGATTTCCATTCGGCCATCTGTCATTTTCCATAATCTCCTGTGCAAGCTTCGCCCTCTGTTCCCACTGCAGCATCCCGGTCCAGTACAAACACATAATCCGGCTCCTTTTCCACAACAAACTCAAAGGATGCTTCATTTCCATGAGTTGATGTGTCAATCTCTGCATCAACTCCAATATTCTCAAATCCGGCTTCCCGGCTGATCAGGGAGCATCTGCCGTCATTCCCAAGAACATTAAAACCTCCGCTTGTAACCATCCACAATCGCTGTCTTATCCGTTGAAAATCCAGCCAGCGCTGCAAGCCGTTCCTCAAATCCCTCAAGCAGCTGGTCTGCCTGCTCCTCCAATCCAAATATGGACGCAATGATCCCGGCATTTTTTCGGACACTTTCCAATGTTCCAAGCTGGGTATCTATGGACAGATACGACAGGAGCGATCTCGCTTAAAGCATCATAAGACTTTGCCAGTCTGCCTCCTATAAAAATCACATCCGGCTCACTGGCCATCACTGCCTCCATATCCGCCTCCTTAATCGTGCCGAGAGCTGCAACCTGCTCTTTTTCCATATATTTTCAAGATAATCTAAGGAAGTATCGGAAACTAGTCCCAGTCCCAGCGCCGCCATATCCATCACAGCAACCCTCTTTGGGTCAAAGGGAACCTCCAAATCCACCTCCTTCTTATCTCCATTTAAGGTTTTAACGGTAACAACCGACGGTTCTGCCTTTGTAACAGCCTCCGTCTGGCTTTGATTTGTCTCATTTGAACCGGAGCAGGCGGAAAGCCCCAGCACCATAACCGCAGCAAGTATCAATAATCCTGTTTTCTTCATTTTCAATTTCTCCTGTTTTCTTTTTTTAATACCAGATTGAAAGAGGTTTTCCCTCAATCTCCATAATCTCAAACTCTACCCTGTACAGTTTTGACAAAGTCTCTTTTGTGATAACCTCTTCTACTTTTCCAAATTTTTCTACTTTTCCATCTGCAAATGCGCAGATATAATCAGAGTAAAAGGCCGCATAATTAATCTCATGAAGCACCAGCACTACTGTTTTCCCAGCTCATCACAGAGACGGCGCACCATTTTCATCAGATTCGTGGCATGGTAAATATCCAGGTTGTTAGTGGGTTCGTCCAACAGAATATATTCTGTATCCTGGGCAATTACCATGGCAATATAGGCTCTCTGGCGCTGGCCTCCGGACAGCTCATCTATGAACCGCTCCCTGAAGGCCTCCAGTTCCATATAGAAATCGCCCGGTCAATTATCCGTTTATCCTCATCCGTCAAACGGCCTCCGGAATAGGGAAAACGCCCAAATGCCACCAGCTCTTCTACGGTAAGTTTCATCTGGATATGGTTGCTCTGGGTCAGGATTGCAAGCCGTCTGGACAACTCCCTGCTCCTCCAGCCTTTGATATCTTTCCCCTCAAACTCGATCAGCCCGCTGTCTCTCTGAAGCAGTCTGGAAATCATTCCCATAACCGTAGATTTGCCTGCTCCGTTCGGGCCGATAAAGGAAGTTACCTTTCCCCTGGGGATCTGAAAGCTGACCGAATCCACCACTGTTTTCCATCATATTTTTAATCAGTTCTCTAATTCTCACAGGCCGCGACGCCTCCTTTCAGTAAGCAGCAGATATAGAAAATAAATGCCGCCAAAAAATGTAATAAAAACACTTACCGGTACTGTATAGGTAAATACCTGCTCCACGATCAGCTGCCCGCCCACCAGGATGATGATCCCAAAAAGGAGACCTAAAATCAACTGGCTGTGGCGGTAAGTCTTTAGAAGCTGACGGGAAAGATTCGCAAGAATCAGTCCTAAAAAGGAAACCGGTCCTACCATGGCCGTAGCCACTGCGATAAATAATGCCACTCCAAGAAGCAGACGACGGATGCATCTGTCATAATCTATCCCCAGATTAACTGCCTGATCCTTTCCCAATGTGATCACATCCAGAAGTGCTAACTCCTTCCTCAGAGCAAACACCACAAGCGCCAGCACTAAAGCCGCAATGAGCATAATTTCAGAATTTACATTTGCAAAGCTTGCTACCAGATCTGCAAGAAGGCTGTCATACTCATTGGGATCCATAATCCGCGTAAGCGCAGACTGCACACTACCGAAAATGAATTGAGCACAGTACCGATCAGAAGTACATAGAGCACATTATGGCCGGTTTTCCTAAACAGTGTGCTGTAAATCACCGTTGCAGCGGTTCCCATGATCAATAAATCCACTCCAAAGGCCGCCTTTGCATTAACAGCCAGTATACTGCCTGATCCTGCTGCAAAGATAACTGCCGTATGAATCAGCATATAGAATTCATTCCCAAAGGCAGGAGTCACAATGGTATTATTGATAACCGACTGACATATCAGAGATGCCCGCCAATGGCAAATGCTGTGATCATCATGGCAAACAGTTTGGGAGCACGAATACGCATGGCATATGCAAACAGCTTCTCATTTTCAAAATCCACATTTACAAGCATATAAAGGGCTGCCGCGCCAAGCGCCAGAACTGCCATAAGGAGCAGCCCGGCCGAGTTTTATGAGCGTTCTTCTGCATCACTGTATTTTCCTCCTTTCCCTGCTTCCATAACTCTCATATTTTTTATCTGAGGAAGCTTGAATACAACGGATTTTTTTCCGTACTTCAGCCTGTAAAATATAATGACAATGAAAAGGATACTTCCTACAATCCCTACAATCAATTCGATTGGAAGTTCATAAGGGCAATCACGCTTCGCCCAATCATGTCACAGGCCAGAACAAACACGGCTCCAAACAGTGCGGTATCTGTCAGCGTACCTCTGATCCTGTCCCCCTTTATCATGGAAATCACATTGGGAACGATAAGGCCGATATAGGAAATGGAACCGACCACCACTACAATAGAGGCTGTGATCATAGCTGAAATGGTAAGCCCCAGAAACAGGATCAGGTGATAGGGCACACCGAGATTTTCCGAAAAATCACGTCCCATTCCCACAATATTGAAGTGATTGGCAAAAAGAAATGCCAGGATTACCAGCGGGACTGTCAGATAAACGATTTCATACCTTCCTCTTAAAACCATGGAAAAATGTCCCACCAGCCAGGAAGATAATGCCTGTGTCATTTCATATTTATATGCCAGATAGCTGGTCATTCCGGAAATCACATTGTTAAACATAATTCCCACCAGCGGAACCATAACCGCATCCTTGAACGGTATCCTCTGAATAAACCAGACAAAAATCCAGGTGCCTGCCAACGCTGCTCCGAATGCAAACAGCGCCCGTCCCCAAAGTGTAGAACCTGGCATAAACAAAAGTGCCAGAAGGATGCCAAACTGCGCTGATGAAATAGTAGCTCCTGTGGTAGGAGATACAAATTTATTCATACAAAGCTGCTGCATCATCAGCCCTGCTACGCTCATTCCCACACCTGTGCAGAGAATCGCAAGAAGGCGGGGAAGACGGGAAATCAGTAAAATCTCAAGCTGCTCTGCCCCTCCCGTAATCAAATGGGATGGCGTAAGATCAATTACTCCAATGAACAAAGATGCCGCAGACAGGCATAAAAGAGCCAGGGCCAGAATCATCGTTAAAAATCGACTATTAATAGTAGTACCTCCTTTTTCAGTTAGTTCTATCTAACTTTTAAATAAAATAAAATGTGTATCTGCTGCTGACCTTTTAAAGTATCGCAGTCGATGCACATGAGCGCGATTAGAATACACTAACTTTTATTTTTGTCAAGAATTATCTTGCAGAACTCGGCAGCTGTTTTCCAAATGCCTATAGCTTTCCTTTGTACATGGGTGTTCTTACTTCAATCAGATTTCCATCCAAGTCATAAAACCGCACCATCTTCTGTCCCCAGCTGTACTATGTAAGCCGATTGACATACTGAATCGACGGATATTGTGTTTCCAATTTACAGATAAAAGCTTCTATCTCCGGCTCTTCAAAATACAACTCGCAGAAATTATTTTCAGGAATAATCTCCTTTCCCAGAGCTTCTCTCCAGATTTTTTCATCCTGAAGCACAAGGCCTTCCGTTAAAATCATATTTCCTTCACTATTAAGCACGGTCTGAAGGCCAAAGAGTTCGTGATAAAATTGCCTTGATTTTTCGATATCTTTTACTGCAAGAAGAATGTTCCTCAGCTTCATGGTCGATCTTCCTTTCTTCCTGTCTACAACTGTCTACCAATTTTCAGAGAATGCAAAATGGCTGAAATTCTTGAAAAATCAAGCAATTCCAGCCAGCCATATAAAAAGAGCGCGAGACGGGATTCGAACCCGCGGCCCCCACCTTGGCAAGGTGGTGCTCCACCACTGAGCCACTCGCGCATTGATATTTTCACATATACCTTCAAAACCACATACTGAACAACCAAGCCACAACCATTTTCCCTAAACCTTCTGGTCAAGCCCTCGACCGATTAGTATCAGTCAGCTCCATGCATTGCTGCACTTCCACCTCTGACCTATCTACCTCGTCGTCTTCAAGGGGTCTTACTCTTGCGATGGGATATCTCATCTTGAGGGGGGCTTCACGCTTAGATGCCTTCAGCGTTTATCCCGTCCAGACTTGGCTACCCTGCCATGGCCTTGGTAGGCCAACAGGTACACCAGCGGTCTGTCCATCCCGGTCCTCTCGTACTAAGGACAGCTCCTCTCAAATATCCTACGCCCGCGCCGGATAGGGACCGAACTGTCTCACGACGTTCTGAACCCAGCTCGCGTACCGCTTTAATGGGCGAACAGCCCAACCCTTGGGACCTGCTACAGCCCCAGGATGCGATGAGCCGACATCGAGGTGCCAAACCACTCCGTCGATGTGAACTCTTGGGAGTGATAAGCCTGTTATCCCCAGGGTAGCTTTTATCCGTTGAGCGATGGCAATCCCACTTTCATACCACCGGATCACTAAGTCCTACTTTCGTACCTGCTCCACCCGTCGGTGTCGCAGTCAAGCTCCCTTATGCCTTTGCACTCTTCTAATGGTTTCCAACCATTATGAGGGAACCTTTGAGCGCCTCCGATACCCTTTCGGAGGCGACCGCCCCAGTCAAACTCCCCGCCTGACATTGTCCCCCAGCCAGGTCATGGCTGCAGGTTAGAAATCCAATACCGCAAGGGTGGTATCCCAACAGCGGCTCCTCACAGACTGGCGTCCATGATTCAAAGCCTCCCACCTATCCTGTACATGCAGTACCGAATCCCAGTATCAAGCTGGAGTAAAGCTCCATGGGGTCTTTCCGTCCTGGCGCGGGTAACCAGCATCTTCACTGGTATTTCAATTTCACCGGGTGTATCGTTGAGACAGTGCCCAAATCATTACGCCTTTCGTGCGGGTCGGAACTTACCCGACAAGGAATTTCGCTACCTTAGGACCGTTATAGTTACGGCCGCCGTTTACTGGGGCTTCAATTCAAAGCTTCGATTGCTCTAACCTCTCCTCTTAACCTTCCAGCACCGGGCAGGCGTCAGCCCATATACCTCACCTTACGGTTTTGCATAGACCTGTGTTTTTGCTAAACAGTTGCTTGAGCCTATTCTCTGCGGCCTTTTCCCAGGCACCCTTTCTCCCGAAGTTACAGGGTCATTTTGCCGAGTTCCTTAGCAATGCTTCTCCCGCCGGCCTTAGGATTCTCTCCTCATCTACCTGTGTCGGTTTACGGTACGGGCACGTATCACACAATAGCGGCTTTTCTTGACAGCTGGAATCGCACACTTCGCTACTTCTGTTCGCTCCGCATCACAGCTTCGGATTGCCAGACGGATTTGCCTGTCTGACTCCTACCCTGCTTGCCCCGGTCTTCCCATTCCCGGGATGTGCTGTCCTTCTGTGTCCCCACAGTTCTGATGATACGCGGTACAGGAATCTCAACCTGTTGTCCATCGGCTACGCTTTTCAGCCTCGCCTTAGGCCCCGACTTACCCAGAGCAGATCAGCTTTACTCTGGAAACCTTGGATATTCGGCCTAGAGGATTCCCACCTCCATCTCGCTACTCATTCCGGCATTCTCTCTTCCTTAACAGTCCACAGCTCCTTCCGGTACTGCTTCGCCCCTTTAAGAATGCTCCTCTACCAACGATCTCTCGTTCCTAAGCTTCGGTGTTGTGTTTCAGCCCCGGACATTTTCGGCGCAGGACCTCTCGACCAGTGAGCTATTACGCACTCTTTGAATGAGTGGCTGCTTCTAAGCCAACATCCTGGTTGTCTGTGAAATCCCACATCCTTTTCCACTTAACACACACTTTGGGACCTTAGCTGTAGGTCTGGGCTCTTTCCCTTTTGACTGCCCAACTTATCTCGTGCAGTCTGACTCCCGTACATCATCTACGCGGCATTCGGAGTTTGATATCCCTTGGTAAGCTTTGACGCCCCCTTAGGAATTCAGTGCTCTACCTCCGCTAAACTAATACGGGGCTAGCCCTAAAGCTATTTCGAGGAGAACCAGCTATCTCCGGGTTCGATTGGAATTTCTCCCCTATCCACACCTCATTCCCACCCTTTTCAACGGATGTGGATCCGGTCCTCCACGGAATTTTACTTCCGCTTCAACCTGGACATGGATAGG
>SCPP01000194.1_pt1:20000-48860 | contig 48860 bp, 81 predicted proteins | sample 6106811 | NCBI WGS metagenome assembly SCPP01 (sample SAMN10720449, study PRJNA508395) | human gut metagenome | isolation source: Participant 2 stool, 15 month | host: Homo sapiens | collected 2018
TGCGGTATTAGCAGCCATTTCTAACTGTTATCCCCCTGTATGAGGCAGGTTACCCACGCGTTACTCACCCGTCCGCCGCTCAGTCAGTTTTAATTCCATCCGAAAACCTCCTTAAAACTGCTTCGCTCGACTTGCATGTGTTAGGCGCCGCCAGCGTTCATCCTGAGCCAGGATCAAACTCTCATGTTTAAAGTTGATTCTTGTCCAAGATTACTTAGCTTGGCTAATGTTATCTTAAACCGTTTTACTTGGTTTTTGTTCTGAATTTTCTCAAATCCTAAGGTCTAAACCAAACCTTTTGAATTGTTAGAATTTTCAGGGTTTTACATACTGTTTAATCTTCAATTTTCAAGGATCTTTGCTGTTGTATGACTTTTCGTCCGCAACGGTTATTTATTATAACCGATTGTTTTTCGTTTGTCAACAACTTTTTTAAAGTATTTATTTTGACATTTTTTAATGTCGTTTCTTTTGTGTTTCTGTCGTTCCCGACAGCGAAGATTATCTTACCAGATGTATTGCCAAATGTCAACAGTTTTTTTAAGTTTTTTCAAAATTCTTGTAACAGTTCAGCCATGCGAAGCTTCAGGCAGAAAAAAGCGTTGAAAGCTTGCTTTCATAAGAATTTTTCTGCCTGAAGCTTCATAGGGCGGACACCCGACGCTTCTTGTCCGCTGTAAGTGGGCAAGAAGATGCAATGCTGAACTGTTACAAAATTCTTTATCTTCAGATTATCATCCGGATATCCGGATATAAAACCTGCCGTTCCATTATAAATCAGTACAGATATCCTGCATAATCTGCAATGTTTTCGACATATATTTATTTTTATGTCTAATAAAATGAAAATCTCTGATTATATGAATATCCTCTACAGGCACTATAATCAAACTTCCCTCTACTGCTTCTTTTTCAATCATTCGTTTTGAAAATATTGCGATTCCTCTGCCATGTACTACTGCATTTTTTATTGCCTCCGTATTTGTACTGCAGAAAATTCGTTTCAGCCTAATTCCTTTTTGTTCTAAGAACTGCTCATACTGATTCCGCTCTGTACTTCCGCTTTCTCTGCTGACGTAGTTTTGTCCCTCTAATGCCTTTAGAGAAATACTTTCTTTCTTTGCAAACGGATGTGCTTTTCCGCACACAATGACAAGTTCATCTTTACACATGGGAGCCGCTATTAAATTTTCATCTGAAACAACTCCTCAATCATACCAATATCAATCTGATTCGTTAATAATGCCTGCTCAATTTCCGATGAATTTGTAACCTTCACTTGAAATTCACATTTCGGAAGAACCCTTTCAGCCTTATCTAAAATACGGTTAATAAGACACGTCCCCACAGAAACACTGCAGCCTATTTGTATCTGTGTTTTTTCCACCGCCTGATTCATCACTTCTTCCATTTGTTTATAGGAATCTAAAATATGGCGTGAAAAGGAAAGCAACAGCTCTCCTTCTTTGTCAGATATAATCTTTGCGAAAGACGTTCAAACAATTTCACGCCATAATGCTGCTCCAGCTCTGCGATAGCCTGACTGATATTCGGCTGAGAAAGATGCAGTGTTTTTGCGGCCTTATTCATCCCGCCTTCATCTACAACTGCAGTGAAAATCATTAAGTGTCGTAAGGTCATAAAAATCCTTTCCTTTTAAACAGCGCCTAATAATACATATATCAACGTACCTATCATACCACTTCCCAGAATAATTGCAATGGCGCTTGTTTTATACCTTCGCAGTATAAATAAGGAACCGGCGAAAATCGAAAATTCTATAAAACGAAAATTATTGAACTCAACATTATAAAGTTCTGCCTGAAAAGCCCCAGCATTAAGATTGAAGCTCCGGCAGAAGCAATCAGCGCAACTACTGCCGGCCGCATGGAGCCTAACACAACCTGTACCCCGTCTACATTTCTATATTTATAATAAAAATGGGCTAATAGTAAGCAAATACAAAATGATGGAATGATACATCCAATCGTACACAGCAGCACACCCGGAATTCCTGCAATCCGCATACCTACAAAAGTTGCGGAATTGATGGAAATCGGACCCGGAGTCATTTCTGCAACTGTAATAAGATCTGAAAACTCACTTAAGGTCATCAATCCATAAATATTTACAATCTGCTCCTGAATCAACGGAATTGCAGCATAACCGCCTCCCACACTGAATAAACCAACCTGAATAAACGCAATAAACAGTTTAGCCAATAACATTTCTCATTTCCCCCTTTTTGTTTTTTGTTGTTTGAATCATCAGATCAATCAGTCCGATTCCAAGACATGTAAGAATGATAATCATAGCGCTGACATCCAATACATATGTTGCAATAAACGCAATCATCATCATGCCTATATACAGGCTGCGTCTTGTATGGACAACATTTGCCGCTAAGTTGATCACAACATCAAATATGACAGCTGCAACTCCGGCCCTCATGACCTGTAATGCAGTATTGATATATGGATTCGTACGAAATTGCTCATAGAATAAAGAAATAACAGAAATGATGATCATAGGCGGAAGGATGGTTCCTAAAATCGCTGTCAAAGAACCTATAATGCCTGCAATCCGATATCCGATTATGACAGATGCATTTACCGGCAAAGGACCGGGAGCGGATTGTGTAATTGCAGTTACATCTAAGATCTCATCTTCTTCTAACCATTTTAATTCTTCAACATATCTTTTCTTCATTAAAGAAACAATAACAAATCCTCCGCCAAAGGTACATGCACTCAATGCAAACATTGACTTAAATAAAACCCACAGCTTACTGTAATCTTTTTTCATTATATTTCCTCCTTTTGTTTGACACTTGGATTGTATCATCGAATTAATTATATGTAAAATTCATAGTTTTATAAAACTTATATATAAAATATATAACTAGGAAATATGCTGTGTTTTCTGTTCCATTTTAGTTCCGCCCACAAAAAAAGGAGCCGTGAAACCTTTGATTTTTCAGGTTTCACGGCTCCTTTTTATTTTATTCCCACTCAATCGTAGCCGTAGGCTTCGGGCTCAAATCATAGCAGACACGGTTTACATTTTTTACTTCTTTCAAAATGCGGTCTGTAATCTTTAAGAGTACCGGCCACTCCAGCTGCTCGATGGTGGCGCTCATGGCGTCTATGGTGTTGACAGCACGGATGATCACAGGATACTCGAAGCTTCTTGCATTGTCGCGGACTCCGACAGACTTGAAATCCGGCACTACGGTAAAGTACTGCCATACCTTCTTGTCCAGTCCGGCATTGTGGAATTCTTCACGTAAAATAGCGTCGGATTCTCGGACAGCCTCCAGACGTTCTCTTAATTGCTCCCAGACAGCGTACACCCAGACCAGGACCCGGAATGGCTGACGGAACACCATCTCATCAGGAAGTCCCAGCTACAGACCACACTGACGAACCTCGTCCTTAAAAAGCTGGCGCAGAGGCTCAACCAGCTTAAACTGCAGATCCTCCGGGAGTCCTCCTACGTTGTGGTGGGACTTTACAACCTTGGCAGTCTTGGTTCCGCTCTCTATGATATCCGGATAAATAGTTCCCTGACCCAGAAATTCGATTCCCTCCAGCTTTCTTGCTTCTTCCTCAAAATACGGATAAACTCGGCGCCGATGATCTTTCTCTTCTGTTCCGGATCGGCTACGCCCTCCAGCTTTGTGAGATAACGCTCTGTCGCATCTACATAGATCAGGTTTGCATCCATCTGATTTTTAAATACCTCGATCACACTCTCTGACTCGCCTTTTCTCATCAGGCCGTGATTTACATGCACGCAGACAAGCTGCTTGCCGATAGCTCTGATCAAAAGAGCTGCCACAACAGAACTGTCAACACCGCCTGAAAGAGCTAAAAGAACCTTCTTGTCACCTACCTGACGGCGGATCAATTCAATCTGATCCTCTACGAAGTTCTTCATATTCCAATTTGCCTCTGCATGACAGGTATCAAACACAAAGGCCCTCAGGTGAGGAAGAGCTTCTTCCCAGGTGCCATAAGCTTCCTGACACTTTGCAGGCTCATGGTCAATGGACATAACCGGATAACCGGCGCTGTAGATTTCCTCATTTACATCAATGCGTACGCCGTCTACGATATGGTTTGGTCCTCCGTAGATCACAACACCTTTTACATTTGGAAGTGCCTTTAACTCTTCTGCCGTAATGTCATGGGGATAAATCTCGCTGTATACACCCATGGCACGAATTTCTCTGGCAAGCACAGTATTCTCTGTACTTCCCAGATCCAAAATGACAATCATGTCCTGTTTCATAAATCTTCCTCCTGTGTCATCACATGATTTAAAATTTCTATAACTACAGCATACAGGATTCCATGCTGTTATACAAGTAAAACTTTGACGAAATACGCAAATAATGCTTCTCTGTTTTCACACGATGCCTGCTACAGGCTGCAGTCTAAGGTAAACCAGAACTCTACGCCTTCCTCTGCATTTCTGACCCCGCAGGCCTTATGGTGGGAATCCATAATGGCTTTCACAATGGAAAGGCCAATGCCGCTCCCTCCATATTCTCTGGTATGGGCTTTATCAACCTTATAAAATTTCGTCCAGAGCTTATCCAGATCCTCCTCTGGAATGTGGTTTCCTGTATTAAAGACAAAGACAGTCACTTCATTTTCATGCTTTTCCAAACGGATTTTTATCTTTCGTTTTCCATTCAAATGATTCATGGCATTATTCAGATAATTGGTTATGACTTCTTCAATCTTAAATTCATCCGCCCATACCATCACCGGCCCTGAAGGCTCAAACTCCACCTCTGCCTCTTTTTGCTGAAGCAGAATGGATGCGGAGGAAAGCACTCCATGAATCAGCCCTGTAAGGTCAAACTGCTCGATGACGGGCTTGTCATTTCCAAACTCCAGGGCGGTCAGGGTAAGAAGCTGCTTTACCATCTTGTTCATTTTCCCGGCCTCATCCATGATCACCTCGCAGTAATAATCACGACTCTCCGGGTCCTCTGCCATGCCTTCTGTAAGGCCCTCCGCATATCCCTGAATCAATGCAATAGGCGTCTTAAGCTCATGGGATACATTGGCAATAAAATCCCTGCGTGCCTCGTCAATCCGTATCTTTTCCTCAATGTCCTGCTGAAGCTCATTATTGGCTGTTTTTAAAGCCCCTATGGTTTCCTTCAGCTTTTCCGAAAGGGTATTCATACTCCGGCCCAGCACACCGATCTCATCCTGAGAATCCGCCGTATATCTGGCATCAAAATCCAGCTCGGACATCCGTTCAGATAAGGCTGCAAGGGACAAAATAGGCGAAGTAATCCTTTTTCCCGCAAAATACATAAATACGGCTCCCAGCACAAGGGCTGCGCTTCCCACATAGATCATAAAACGATTCGACAGGGCCACACTCTCATGGATACTGGCAATAGGCATGGACATAATAAAAATGGTTCTGTTGTCATCAAAAAAGCCCCAGTTCTGCAGATAATATCCATTGTTATGTTTATCATATCTTTTTTCTATTTTATAATTTTCCTCAGAAATAATGGCTTCTGTATCCGGCATTGATCTGCCTAAAATATACTGACGGACCAGATCGGATAAAAGCCTGTTATCCCAGAATGTGGGAAAGGTACGGTCATTTAAGCTGTCAATCAGCACCACCGTTGTATTGTACTGTTCATTCATAACACGCAGCATCCGGCTTACCTCGGTCTGTTCTCCGTCCTTGGAATAGAAACTTGGCAGGTCATCAATAATATTTCTCCCTTCCAGCGCCTGCTCTACCGCACAGTCATTGAGCTGTTCATAGGCATCCTGAAGGATTTTCACCTTATCATTGATATAGTACTGCTCCAGAAAAAAGCTGTTGATCACCCAGATTGCAAGCAGGACGGCTGCCAGCATCCCGATAAACAGCGTCGTAAAACGAAAACGGATGGAACGCTTCATTGTCCGCTCACCTCAAATTTATATCCCATCCCCCAGATGGTCTTGATATAATCGCCTTTATCGCCCATCTTGCTGCGAAGCTTTTTCACATGGGTATCGATGGTTCTGGCATCCCCGAAATAGTCATAATTCCACACATTATTCAGAATCTTTTCTCTGGAAAGCGCAATTCCTGATTTTCTACAAAATAGGAAGAAGCTCAAATTCCTTAAAGCAACTCCACCTCTTTGCCGTCTATCGTTACTTGATGGGCCGCCTTATCAATCAGAATACCTCCAACGCTTAAAGCATCTCCTCCGGAGGCATTGGATCTGCGCAGAATCGCCTCCACGCGGGCCACCAGGATTTTAGGACTGAATGGCTTTTGGAAATATATTCATCCACGCCCAGAGAAAAGCCCTGAAGCTCGTCCCGTTCCTCGCTTCTGGCTGTGAGCATGATAACCGGAACCTGGGAATATTTGCGTATGGTCTTTAATACCTCCCAACCGTCCATTTTCGGCATCATTACATCTAAAAGCACCAAAGCAATATCCTTCTGGGCAAAATTTATCAACGGCTTCTTCCCCGTCTCCTGCTTCTTCCACATAAAACCCCTTGTTCGCAAGAAAGTCTTTTACAAGCTTGCGCATTCTGGCCTCGTCATCTACTACCAGTATTTTTAATCCGTTCATGGCCGGCTCCTCCTGTTTCCATATCTGATGATGATACCATTTTAGCAGAAAAAACAGGGCATTTCTACGTTTTCACATAAGTTTCACAGGTTCAGACAGCCATTTTCCTCATCACCATAACAAAAAAGACTGTCCAGCCGTTTTGTTCAGCCAGGACAGTCTTTTAAATCCGTTGCTATGAAACTTTAACTTCAGGAAAGGAGCCTATTCTACCTCGTCCTCTCCTACCAGCTCATCGTACTCCTGATCGTCTAACATCTCGTCAAAAGCATCTGCTACGATCTCGTACTCATCATCGTCCTCGATGTTGTCCAGAACGGGAGTTCCGTCCTCTGTCTCGCTGTAGCGGTACAGGTATACTTCGCCTTCCTCAGAGTCCTCTCCCTCCATAGGAAGAAGAGCAATATAATCCCTCTCGCCTGCTGTAAAAATTGTAAGAACGACACATTCCACTTCGGTGTCATCATCCAGAGTAAGGGTAACTGTCATTTCCTCTTCTTCATTTAAATTCTTCTCGTCTGCCATATTGGTTTCCTTTCTCAGATATGATCTGTTTACCACTTACAATGTATCAGAGTCTGGAAAAATTGCAAGAGGTTCTTAACCGGAGAGCGCGCATTTTACAGCGCTCTACGGTTCTAATATTCTATCCCTCCCGCGCCCCGATTCCTCTTTCATAGGGGTGGCGGCGGAGGGTCATTTCTGTTACATAGTCGGCTGCATTTAAAAGTGCTTCTGAGGGGCCGCGTCCTGTGAGGATGACCTCCAAAGAAGCTGGACGGGTTCTTAAAAGCTCCAAGAGGCGTTCTTCGCAGATAAAGCCCTGGCGGCAGGCGCCGATGGCTTCGTCCATTACCAGAAGGTCAAAGGCAGGTATTCCGTTTTCATCCGTTTCCAGGGCCATTTTCCAGGCTTTTTCCATCTGTTCGGAATAATAGACAGCCGCTTTCTCTTTCTGCTCCGGCGTCATGTTCCATGAAAAACCGAAGAGCGCACACAGGGAAGCACATGGATTTCGGGAATGTTCTGAAGGGCATTTACCTCCCCGGAGTCATCTGTCTTTAACAGGCGCAGCACCAGTACGCGAAAGCCTCTGCCCGCAGCCCGGATGGCGGCTCCTATGGCGGCTGTGGTCTTTCCTTTTCCATCGCCGCAGTAAATATGGATCAAACCGGTTCTCTCATTTTTATTTTCCACTCAAATCCTCGTTTCTGATTTCTTTCCTTCTCCGCTTCCCGTCTCGTCTCAGAATGTGTATCCAGAAGCCCTGTTTCCTCCACAAACCGCGATACAGTCTGCTTTTTATGAAACCTCTCGTTTACATAAAAGATATGAAGCCGGTCCTTTGCACGGGTCATAGCTACATAGAACATTCTCCGTTCTTCTTCCAGATCCGCATCCAGCACTGCCTTGTGATGGGGCGTAACGCCTTCATTTGCGTCCAGAATATACACAACCTTAAATTCCAGTCCCTTAGAGCTGTGCATAGTCATTAGGCTGACTCCCTCTCCCCTGGCTTCTCGGTCTGCTGCCTGACGGAGCAGCTCTTCTTTATATTCTTCCATGTGAGCAGACCAGGCGTCCCATGTCTTAAAGCCTCCGGCGCTTTGAAGGGCGTCCAGCACTTCAAAGAATTCCTCTGGTTTTAACCGCCGCTCCTGAGCATATTCACGGATATAATCATCGTATCCAATGGCCTTGCGTATATAGTTTACCGCACCGGCCGGCGCCATATCCGCAAGCATGGAAAGATCGTATTCCAGCTGTTCAATCCGATCCAGCATCCAGTTTTTATCCTGATAAAAAGATTTTACCTGCTCCCAGCTGATCCTGCTGCCTTCCAGCGCATCCCTGCTGATATACCGGGCCGGGCGGTTGATAAAGGTCATCACGTTGGCACGGCTCAAATCTCCTGGCTGCTTTTATGTAGGAAAACAGGTTCTTTGCAATCCAGTGTTCGTAGAGATTGGGGACTGTATCCCGCATATGAAAAGGGATATTGTACTCCATGAGCTTTTCGATCAGAAGTCTTGGCCCCAGGTTGGTGCGGTACAAAACGGCAATCTCTTCGTATGGAATCCCCATTTGGGCATAGTCCCGCAGCTGGGACACGATTGCCAGCGTTTCATTTACCGGATCCGGCCACAGGCGGATGTCCACCGGCCGCCCTGTTCCTCTGAGCGCGCAGATTTCCTTTGGAAAACGGGTCTTATTATTGCTGATAACCTTTCCGGCGCTTTCCGTAATCGTGCTGACTGAGCGGTAATTGATATCTAAAAGGATCCGCTCCGCTTCGGGATAATCCTTCTCAAAGCCCAGCATCAGCTCCGGCCTTGCACCCCGGAAGCGGTAGATCGACTGATCGTCATCTCCTACAATAAAGAGGTTATTCTGAGGAAGAGCCAGCATTTTTACGATTTCGTACTGAACGCGGTTGATGTCCTGAAACTCATCAATGAGAATATACTGATACTTCTTCTGCCAGGCAGTAAGGATATCCGGCCGGGCCTTAAAAAGCTCATAGCACATGGACAGCATATCGTCAAAATCCAGGAGCTTTTCCCGCCGCATCTGATCCTCATAGCCCTCATACAGTGCCTTAAAAACCTCTTCGGAACAGCTTTTGGGATAATAATGCGCAAGAGGCATCATTTCTCCCTTTACCATGCTGATCTCGCTTAAAACGGATGCCGTAAATTCTGCCGGATCCTCCAGATCCAACTGCATACGCTCTGCCTGCTCTCTGATAAAACGGATCCTCTGCTCTTCCCTTACGATATTTGAAGCCTGATACCCGTAAGCCAGCTTTAAAATCAGGAAAAACACGGAATGAAAGGTGCCAAAGGCCACTCTGGAACCCTGGCCCGTCATTTTCTCATACCGTTCCTTCATTTCTCTAGCGGCTGCCCTGGTAAAGGTAATCACCAGAATGCTCCCAGCCTGGACACCGTATTTTTCCGTTAAATAACGGACCCGGTTGGTGATGACCGTAGTCTTCCCCGAACCGGGTCCTGCAAGTACAAGAGCCGGTCCGTCTTTGTGGCGGATGGCCCTTTTCTGTGCTTCGCTGAATGACATTTTATGCCTCCAGCAGTTCAATGCCCCTGCGGATGCGGGCTAATGACTCCTCTTTGCCAAGAACCTCCATAATCTCGGTGGCTCCTGCAGGCGTCATCTGCTTTCCGGATACAGCAGTGCGGATAGGCCACATAACAAAACCTGTCTTTACGCCTGCATCGCTGACATATTTGGACAAAAGCTCGTAAAGCCCGTCATTGGAGTAATCCTCCTGTGCCTCTAAAAGGGGAAGAACATCCTTTAATACCTGAAGGGATGTTTCGCTGTTTGTCTTCATCTTCTTGTGTGTATACATAGCAGTGTCATACTCAGGAAGAGTTTCAAAGAAATCAATATGGCCTTCGATATCGGGGAATACCTCGATTCTTGTCTTTACCATGGCAGCGATCTTTTTCAGATCCAGATCCTTTTGATCACTCTGCGATATAGGGCTCTGCCATCTCATAGAAACGGTCAAAGTCCATGGACTTAATGTATTCGCCGTTCATCCAGCGCAGCTTTGTCATATCAAATACAGCCGGTGACTTGCTCATATGGCGGTAATCGAACTCCGGATCATATCCTCCAGGGAGAAAATCTCCTGATTTCCCTCAGGGGACCAGCCAAGCAGAGCTACATAGTTTACCACAGCCTCTGATACAAAGCCCTGATCGATGAGATCCTCAAAGGAGGAATGGCCGCTGCGCTTGCTGAGTTTATGATGGTTCTCATCCGTGATCAACGGACAGTGAACGTATACCGGAACCTCCCAGCCAAAAGCGTCATAGAGACGGTTGTACTTTTGGTGAGGAAAAGGTACTCATTTCCGCGGACTACATGGGTGATTCCCATCAGATGATCGTCTACTACATTGGCAAAATTGTAGGTGGGATAGCCGTCGGATTTAATCAGAACCATATCATCCAGCTCAGAGTTGTCTACCGTAATATCTCCGTAAATCTCATCGTGGAATGTGGTTGTTCCTGTGGTAGGATTGTTCTGGCGGATTACATAAGGCATTCCTGCTGCCAGATTGGCTTCTATCTCTTCCTTAGACAGATGCAGGCAATGCTTATCATAAGACATGATCTCCTCGCCGTTTACATTCGTTCTCAGAGATTCCAGACGCTCCGGAGTACAGAAGCAGTAATAAGCCTCTCCCTTTTCAACCAGCTTCTTTGCATACTCCATATAGATGCCGGAGGCCTGGCGCTCACTCTGTACATAAGGGCCGCAGCCGCCGTCCTTGTCGGGACCTTCATCGTGGATCAGGCCGGTTTCTGCCATGGTGCGGTAGATAATGTCTACAGCTCCTTCTACATAGCGTTCCTGGTCTGTATCTTCAATTCTTAAAAGAAAATCTCCGCCCTCATGCTTTGCGATCAGATAGGCGTAAAGCGCTGTTCTCAAATTTCCTACATGCATACGGCCTGTAGGGCTGGGTGCATACCTTGTTCTTACTTTCATGGTCTGTTCCTCCCGTTATTTTATTAGCAATCATTCATTTTTCTGCAAAGGCAATGCCTCCGGGAAGCACTGCCTTTTTACGGTCCATCTTTATTCTGCCAGATCGCTTGGTCTCATGGTCAGGTTAATACGGCCCATTTTATCTACTTCTGTTACCTTTACAGTAACCTCGTCTCCGATATTTACCACATCTTCAACCTTGCCCACTCTCTTATCGGACAGCTTGGAAATGTGCACCATACCGTCCTTATTGGGAGCCAGCTGTACAAAGGCGCCGAAGTTCATGATGCGTACAACCTTGCCTGTAAATACCATACCGGCCTCAATGTCCGTTACAATGCTGGTGATGATAGCAATGGCACGGTCGATCATAGCCTCATCCGTACCGCATACATTTACAGAACCCTCCTCGGAAATGTCAATCTTAACGCCGGTTTCCTCGATGATCTTGTTGATTACCTTGCCCTGCTTTCCTACCACATCACCGATCTTCTGAGGATCAATGGTGATCTGCTTGATCTTTGGAGCATATGGGCTTAAATGCTTTCTCGGCTCAGAAATCACAGGCTTCATCACTTCCTCCAGAATGTACATTCTGGCCTGTCTTGTTCTGGCAATGGCCTCCTCGATAATGGGGCGTGTAAGGCCGTGGATCTTAATATCCATCTGGATCGCTGTGATACCGTTCTTTGTACCGCCTACCTTAAAGTCCATATCGCCGAAGAAGTCCTCAAGTCCCTGGATATCTGTCAGAACGATGTAATCATCATCGGTCTCGCCTGTTACCAGACCGCAGGAAATACCCTGCTACCATCTCCTTAATCGGTACGCCTGCTGCCATTAAGGACAGAGTAGACGCACAGATACTTGCCTGAGATGTGGAACCGTTGGATTCCATGGTCTCTGATACGGTACGGATCGCATATGGGAACTCTTCCTCGCTTGGAAGCACAGGAACCAGTGCCTTCTCAGCCAGAGCGCCGTGTCCGATTTCTCTTCTGCCCGGTCCTCTGCTTGGCTTTGTCTCACCTACAGAAAAGGAGGGGAAGTTATAATGATGCATATAACGCTTGCTTGTCTCATTTACATCCATGCCGTCAATCTTCTGAGCCTCAGATAAAGGCGCCAGGGTGCAGGCATTTAAGATCTGAGTCTGACCGCGGGTGAACATACCGGAACCGTGTACTCTGGGCAGAAGATCGATCTCAGCTGCCAGAGGACGGATCTGTGTGATTGCACGTCCATCGGGACGCTTGTGATCTTTTAAGATCATCTTACGGACGGTCTTTTTCTCATACTGGTAAATGGCGTCTCCTACTAAAGGCAGCCACTCTTCATTTTCTGCAAATGCCTCTTCCAGACGGGCTGTGATGGCATCCATGTTCTTGTCACGGGTCTGCTTGTCATCTGTAAATACAGCCTCTTCCATCTCCTGAGGCGGAACCAGCTCGCGGATGGCAGCAAAAAGCTCCTCCGGTACGGCACAGCTCTCGTATGTGTGCTTTTCCTTTCCGCACTCTGCCACAATGGTATCGATAAAGCGGATAATCTCCTGATTTACCTCATGAGCCTTGAAAATAGCGTCGATCACTGTCTGCTCGGGAACCTCATTGGCGCCGGCCTCGATCATGATCACCTTTTCTCTGGTAGATGCTACGGTCAGAGCCAGGTCGGATACGCGCTTCTGGTCAGCAGTTGGGTTAATGATAAATTCGCCGTCGATCAAGCCTACCTGAGTCGTTGCGCAGGGCCGTCAAAGGGAATATCGGAAATGCTGGTTGCAATGGCAGAACCCAGCATGGCAGTCAGCTCAGGGCTGCACTCCGGATCTACAGACATAACTACGTTGTCCAGAGTTACGTCATTGCGGTAGTCCTTCGGAAACAGAGGACGCATGGGGCGGTCGATCACACGGGAGGTCAGAATGGCATTTTCAGAAGCCTTTCCCTCTCTCTTATTAAATCCACCCGGAATTTTGCCTACTGCGTAAAGCTTCTCCTCATATTCTACGCTTAAAGGGAAGAAATCAATGCCCTCTCTGGGCTTTGAGGATGCCGTTGCGGTAGAAAGAACAACGGTATCGCCGTAATGCATAAATGCAGCGCCGTTTGCCTGAGCTGCTACTCTGCCGATCTCTACGGTCAGCTTACGGCCGGCCAGGTCCATACTGAAACTTTTAAACATGGTTTGTCTCCTTTTCTTTTTTAATGCCAACGCCAGGTCTTATCACAGGTGCAGAAAGACGCCGAAACTACTGATCTGGGCCAAAGAATCGCTTTGGAACACATCAGCAATCCCGAGTGAACCTTCTGCGTCCAATCCTGTTTTCTGGTGTAAAACAGGGTGGAACTTCGCTCCACCCTGATGTTTCATGAATTACTTTCTGATGCCCAGCTTCTCGATCAGTGCACGATAGCCTTCCAGATCTGTCTTCTTTAAGTAGTCCAGAAGACCTCTTCTCTGACCAACCATCTTTAGAAGACCACTTCTGGAATGATGATCCTTTGGATTCTGCTGCAGATGTGCTGTCAGCTCTGTGATTCTCTCTGTGAGGATAGCGATCTGAACCTCTGGTGAACCTGTGTCTCCAGCCTTACGGCCGTACTCTGCGATAATCTGTGCCTTTTTTCCTTAGAAATCATGGTAATTTCCTCCTGTTAAAATAATTTTACTGAATCTAACCGTAAACCAGGCTGCCGGCTGGAGTCACCGGACAACGGGGCATCGGCGTCTGTTCATACCGATTTAGTATAGCATAGGGTGCGGGATTGTAAACTCTTTTATTTGAATTTTTCTCAAAATACCCCGCCGCAGCCTCCTTATCCCGGCTGATCTGCTCCTTTAGTTCTTCCAGAGAATCAAATTTTCGTTCTCCTCTGATAAAATCCAAAAGCTGCACTTCTATGGTGCTTCCGTAAATATCCCGGTCCAGACCCATGATATATGTCTCGGCTCCGGGGGGATTGTCGCCCTCTACCGTGGGCTTTTCCCAATATTTGTAACTCCCTGATAATAGACACCATCAACCAGAACTCTCGAAACGTAAACGCCGTACCTGGGAAGGCGCTTAATGGCGGGAGGGATCAGATTGGCGGTTGGAAATCCCAGGACCGCGCCTCCGATATGATTCCCGTGAACCACCTTCCCATGCATGGCATAGGGTTCTCCCAAAAGCTCATTGGCCTTGGCTACGTTTCCGCAGGCCAGCTCCTCCCGGATGTAGGTGCTGCTTATATCCCTGTGCCGGTCTTCATCCTGCTCTTTTTCAATGACATAAAGGCTGTAGCCGCAGGAGGCTGCCAGCTTTCTTAAAAGCTCTGCATTCCCTGCTCCCTGATAGCCGAAGCTGCAGTCCGGACCTACTACAATGGCAGCCGCCTTCATCCGGCCGGACAGGATCTGAACAACAAAATCCTCCGGGGCCATTCGCCGCACCTGATCGTCAAATGGATATTCCACCAGATAGTCAATATCCATCTTTTCCATGTTCCGGCGGCGTTCCAGGCTGGTAGTGATCACCGTTTCCGTCTCTCCCTTCATCACCGCTGCAGGTGCAATGGAAAAGTGAAAATGGCTGTAGCCCAGCCTGTTTTGCCTTTTAAATCCTTCATGGCACGCAGAAGCTTCTGATGGCCCCGGTGCCTGCCGTCAAATTTCCCCAGTGTTACGATCGTAGGTTCTGTAATCTGAAACTCTGTGGTATCTGCGATGTATTTCATGGTCTGGCTGCCCCCTTAAAGGTATCCGGATCCAGGTCAAACATTTTCCAGGGCTTCCACCAGTGTTTTTCCTCCTGATACTGATAAACTCCCTTGAATCTGCCTTCGCTGTTGTAAAACCGGAACCGATCCCCATCTTCCCAGACTTCCGGCGCGCCGTCTCTTAAAGATCCAGCTGCTGCCTAAAGCAGGGATTTCCATTTTGAGATTTTATCTCCTTCCGGCAGAGTATAGACCGCCGGATAAGCCTCCAGCGCCTCCTCCACCATGTAAATTTTCTCCTCAAGGCCATCCATGTCTCTCAGCTGTTCGATCTCATCCAGCTTCAGACTGTCCTCCACTAAAAAACGATCCACTCTTGTCCTGAGAAGATGCTCCATACATCCCCCTGTGCCCAGTTCTCTTCCGATATCGTCGCACAAGGTCCGTATGTAGGTGCCTTTGGAGCAGGTAACCCGGATGGATACCCTGGGAAGCTCCATATTTAAGATGGAAATCTCCAGAATCTGTACTCTTCTGGCCTTCCGCTCCACTTCCTTTCCTGCACGGGCCAGGTCGCAGAGCTTTTTCCCGTCCACCTTTAAGGCGGAATACATGGGGATCTGGTCATAATCTCCCTTAAATCCCAGAATCACTTTCTCTGCCGTCTCCGGATCCAGAGCCAGGGCTTTTCCCGGTTCTCTGTAAGGATCGTTCCTGTAGTATCCTGCGTATCTGTGGAGCAGCCTAAAAGAAGTACTGCCTCGTAGGTCTTTGTCCGGTCTGCCAGCATATCGCACAGTCTTGTGCCCATTCCTAAACATACCGGAAGCACACCTTCTGCCGCCGGATCCAGCGTTCCGGTGTGGCCGATTTTTTTCTGCTTTAAAATCCCTCTGAGCCGGGCCACCACATCGTGGGATGTGTAGCCCGGCTCCTTATATACATTGATAATCCCGTGGTACATTTATTCCTCCTGAGGGCCGGCTGCATCTAACTGCTTGGCGATGTTGAGCGACAGATTATTGACTACGTCATGGATTCTTCCAGACATGGTACAGCCCGCTGCACGCACATGGCCGCCGCCGCCAGTAGGATGCGATCCTGCTTACATCTACCGCATTCTGAGAACGGAGGCTTACCTTAAATTCCTGAGGGCCGGTCTGGTACATGAAAATGGCTACCTCCACGCCTTCGGTAAGACGCAGCTGGTCAATAATGCCGTCCATATCCTTTCCATTTACCCCATAAAACTCCATTTCCGACTGACGCAGAGCACTGAAAATGCATTTTCCGTCCAAAAAGGTAATGCTTTCCAGAAGAGCACGGCCCAGAATCTGGTTCTGGACATAGGTCTTTTTATAAAAGCTGTTATCGATAATAGAGCCGAAGTCAATCCCTTTTGCCATCAGCTTTCCCGCGATTTCCATGGTACGGGCGCTGGTACAGGAGTATTTAAATACTCCTGTATCATGGATCAGGCCTGTATACAGGCACTCGGCCGCAGCTTTATCAATCTTTTCCTCATCCAGCTGTTCAAACAGGACCTCGCAGGTAGAGCTTGCATTTTCAGATACCAGATTTACCTCGCAGAAGCGGGTATTGGTAATATGGTGATCCAGACACAGACTCTTTGACGCATTGGCAAGAAAACGCCAAAGGATCCCAGCCGTTCTTCATCTCCACAGTCCAGACAGATGCAAAGCTCATAGCGTTCCTCATCTGTTTCATGGAGGATCGCATCATAGCCTGCGAGATATCCAAACTTCGGTGAGCTTTCTTCCAGATATACCGCTGCCCGGATGGCCGGATAATTGGTCTGAATGTAGTGATAAAGTCCCAGAGTCGAACCCAGACAGTCGCCGTCCGGCCTTACATGGCCTAAAATAACGACCGATCCGGTTTGCTCCAGCATCTGTTCCAGAACCGTCATTTACAGTCCCTCCTCATCCTCGTCATGGAGATCCTTTGTCACTTCATCAATCAGTTTTGACATATTTACGCCATATTCAATGGACTGGTCCAGAATAAATTTGATTTCCGGCGTATTGCGCAGGTTCACTCTTCTTGCAAGCTCTCTGCGCACATAGGAAGAGGCGCTGCGAAGGCCCTCAACGGTCGCCTTCGCTGCTTCCTCGTCGCCCAGAACACTGATATATGCCTTGCAGTATTTTAAATCAGGGGTCACTTCCACGGCAACCACACTGGTCATGGGATGGATGCGCGGATCCTTAATTCCGGAGCGGATGATCTCGCTTAATTCCCTCTGAACCTCCATATTAATCCTTGTGTTCTTGATGCTGTTTTTACGCATTTATATTTCCTTTCCGGTATGCATTACCCGAAACGGCTCTTACCTTGGCACCTCTACCATGGTGTAAGCCTCGATTACGTCATCTTCCTTAAGGTCGTTGAATTTCTCAAATACAAGACCGCACTCATAGCCTGCCGCTACTTCCTTAACGTCATCCTTGAAACGCTTTAAGGATGCTAACGGTCCTTCGTAAATCTGCTCTCCCTCGCGGGTAATACGGCAGCTGCAGCCTCTCTGGAATTTACCATCCAGGACGTAGGAACCAGCGATAGTACCAACGCCGGAAGCCTTGAACAGCTGGCGGATGACCGCATGGCCGATGACCTTTTCTTCAAATACAGGGTCTAACATACCCTTCATAGCTGCCTCAACGTCCTCAATGGCCTGGTAGATAACCCTGTAGAGACGAAGATCTACCTTTTCACGCTCTGCAATGGATTTAGCTGTGGCATCAGGCCGCACATTGAAGCCAATGATGATCGCGTTGGAAGCGGATGCCAGACTGACGTCGGACTCGTTGATCGCACCTACGCCGCCGTGGATTACCTTTACCACTACCTCTTCGTTTGAGAGTCTCGTAAGGCTCTGCTTTACAGCTTCTACGGAACCCTGTACGTCTGCCTTGATGATCAGAGGCAGTTCCTTTACGTTTCCTGCCTTGATCTGGCTGAACAGATCGTCCAGAGACAGCTTCGCCTTCGTATCCTCGATGCGCTTGTTCTTGCCCTCGGAAATGAAGGTCTCTGCAAAGCTTCTTGCCTCTTTTCATTTTCAGTTGCAACAAATACTTCTCCGGCCTGAGGAACGTCATTTAAACCGAGGATCTCAACAGGTGTGGAAGGCCCTGCTTCCTTTACACGGCGTCCTCTGTCGTCCATCATGGCACGGATCTTTCCGTAACAGGAACCGGCGGCAATGGTCTCGCCTACATGAAGGGTTCCCTTCTGTACCAGGACGGTCGCAACCGGACCTTTACCCTTATCCAGCTCCGCCTCGATGACAAGGCCTCTTCGCTTACGGTTTGATTTGCCTTTAACTCCAGAACGTCTGCTGTCAGAAGCACCATTTCCAGAAGATCCGTTACGCCCTCTGGTATGCGCGGAAACCGGCACGAAAATCGTGCTTCCGCCCCAGTCCTCAGGAATCAGTTCATACTCGGAAAGCTCCTGTTTTACTTTATCAATATTGGCGCTTGGCTTATCGATCTTGTTGATCGCAACAATAATCTCAATGCCGGCTGCTTTTGCATGGTTGATTGCCTCAATGGTCTGCGGCATCACACCGTCGTCTGCTGCGACAACCAGGATAGCGATATCCGTAGACTGAGCGCCTCTCATACGCATTGCAGTAAACGCCTCATGTCCCGGTGTATCCAGGAATGTGATCTTTCTGTCATTGATCTCGATCACGGAAGCACCGATATGCTGGGTGATGCCGCCTGCCTCTCTTGCAGTTACATTTGTCTTGCGGATTGCATCCAGAAGAGATGTCTTACCGTGGTCAACGTGTCCCATAACACAGACTACCGGCGGTCTGGAAACCATATCTTCCGCCTTCTCCTCGTCTTCCTTTTAAGAGTTCTGCGATCACATCTACCTTTTCTTCCTGCTCACAGAGTACATCAAACTCCATTGCAATCTCTTCAGCCTGCTCATAGTCAATTTCCTGGTTTAAGGTAACCATCTGGCCCTGTAAGAACAGCTTCTTAACAATTGCGGACGGCTGCAGCTTCATCTTGTCAGCCAGTTCCTTGATAGTTAAGCGCTCAGGCAGAGTGATCGTCTTAATATCCTCCACCTTGGCCTCTTCCTTCTTAGGCTGCGGCATAATGAAAGCTCCCTTTCCTGTCTTTGGTGCCTTCTTGCCGTCCTCTTCCCGGTCTCTCTTGTCGAAACGGTCATTCTTATGAGCGTTCTTATTGGTCTGACGGGTACTGCTTGGCTTTGTCTGGATCGGGCTGTCAAAGGAAGAAGAACGTCCTGCGTCTCTTCCGTTTCCTCTGCGGCTGTCACGGTTTCCCGTACTTCTGGAATCTCTGTCCTTATCCTGACCAAAACCGCCGCTTCTTCCGTCACGGTTTCCAAAACCGCCCTGACGGCCGTCTCTGTTTCCTCCGAAACCGCCGTTTCTTCCGTCACGGTTTCCTTCTCTGTTTCCGAAACCGCCGCTTCTTCCATCGCGGTTCCTTCTCTGTTTCCGAAGCTGCCGCTTCTTCCATCACGGTTTCCTTCTCTGTTTCCGAAGCTGCCGTTTCTTCCGTCACGGTTTCCTTCTCTGTTTCCGAAGCTGCCGCTTCTTCCGTCACGGTTTCCTTCTCTGTTTCCGAAGCCGCCGCTTCTTCCATCGCGGTTCCCTTCTCTGTTTCCGAAGCCGCCGCTTCTTCCATCACGGCTTCCTTCTCTGTTTCCTCCAAAACCGCCCTGACGGCCGTCTCTTGTATCGCGGACTCTTCCTTCGCCTCTGCCGGCTCCAGTCGTCCGTCACGGTCGCATCTCGCCTCTTGTATCACGGCTGCGGTTCTCTCTTGTCCCGGTTCTCTCCTCAGGCTGAGCCTCTGGTCTCGCTGCTGCAGGAGCCTTTGCTTCGGAAGCCTGCTTCCTTTTTCGGAGCCTGCTTTGGAACAGGACGCTTTATCTGCTGCTGTGCGTTCTGTGGACGGAATACAGCGGTCAGCTTCTTCTTTGCAGGTTCTGCCTTTGCACCGTTTTCAGAAGCCTTTGAGCCTTTTTCTGGCTCACTGCCGCCCGCACCATGGCTTCCTGGTCGCCGGATAAGCTGGATGCAGCAAACAGGCAGACTGATCCTTCTGCTTTACTATATCTAATACCTCTTTACTGGTTTTGCCCAGTTCATTTGCCAGTTCACTTACTTTCATTCAAACTACCTCCATTTACATTCATCAGTGCTGCCATTGACTTTGCGAACCCTGCATCCTCCACAGAGAGAGAAGCGCGAAACTCCTGCCCCATGGCATGACCGAGTTCGTCCTTTGTACCAAACAGATAGATCGGGACTTTATAGTGAGCACACATATTTGTGAACATTTTCTTTGTGTTGTCCGAAGCTTCCTCTGATACGATCACCATGCGGGATCTGCCGCTTTTAACGGACTTTTCCGTTGAAAACTCTCCGCTGACCACCTTTCTGGCCCTGGTTGCAAGGCCGATCAGGCTCAGCAGCTTTTTACTGTTTACCAAGTTCTTCCATCTCCTTTTCCAGAGCTTCATATACCTCTTTGGGGATTGCCATTTTAAAGGAGCGTTCCAGCCCGCGACTCTTTACGGCCTTTTTCAGACATTCCATGGATGGACACAGGTAAGCGCCCCGGCCGTTTTTGCGGCCTGTGGCATCCAACAGGATCTGGTCCTCAGCGGTTTTTATCACTCTTATCATTTCTTTCTTGCTCTTCATCTCACCGCAGCCGATACACTGCCTCAGAGGGATCTTCTTTCCACTCACTCTCTATCACTCCAATCCTACTGTTCGCTGCTCTCTTCCCGGTAGTCATCCTGAGCGGCGTCTTCCCGGAAGCTTCGTACTCTCTTCGTTTCCGCAGCCTTCTTCCTCATAAACAGGAGCCGGACCGTCGCCGTACTGTAAGCCCATCTGCTCGAAGAGTCCCATTTCCTTTGCCTGAGTCTCGCTCTTGATATCAATCTTAAAGCCTGTCAGTCTGGCTGCCAGTCTGGCGTTCTGTCCCTCTTTACCGATCGCTAAGGACAGCTGATAGTCAGGCACGATCACCTGAGCCTCTCTTGCCTCTTCATCTGCCACTACGCAGATAACCTTTGCAGGGCTTAAGGCATTTTCGATCAGATAGGCCGGATTTTCGTCCCAGTTGATAATGTCGATCTTTTCGCCCCTCAGCTCATTTACAATGGCATTGACTCTGGCTCCGTTTACACCTACGCATGCGCCTACAGGATCGACCCCGGCCTCGTTGGACTTAACGGCGATTTTTGTACGGGAGCCTGCCTCGCGGGCGATTGCCTTGATCTCTACAGTACCGTCATGAACCTCGGATACTTCCTCCTCAAACAGACGCTTTACCAGATCCGGATGGGTTCTGGATACAGAGATCCTGGGGCCCTTGGTGGTGTCCTTCACCAAGGATATATACCTTGATACGCTCTGTGGGACGGAAGGTTTCTCCTTTACCTGCTCGCTCATTTAAAATCGCATCTACTTTGCCCAGATTGATGCTGATGTTTCTGCCCAGGTAACGCTGTACAATACCCGTAGCAACATCCTTTTCCATGCTGTAATAGTCATTGTAAAGAGCCTTGCGCTCCTCGCGGATCTTCTGTAAGATTACATTCTTTGCATTCTGTGTGGCAATACGGCCAAACTTCTTGGAATCAAGCGGTACCTGTACCGTATCCCCGATCACATACTTGGGGCTGATCATACGGGCATCTGCCAGACTGATCTCCATAATGGAATCCTCTACCTCTTCCACAACTTCCTCTCCGCATATACGGCAAAGTCTCCTGTGGTCCGGTTCATCGCCACTCTTACGTTGTCAGCTTTTCCGAAATGATTCTTACAGGCGGTAATAAGGGAATTCTCGATCGCCTCGATCATGGTATCCTTAGAGATATTTTTCTCTTTCTCCAATATCTCCATCGCCTCTAACAGTTCCTTGTTCATGATTATCCTCCTATCTATGCCTTAGAAATCAAACGCCAGCCGGATCAGCGCGATCCCCGCCTTTTCAAATGTCTGGGTACTTCCGTCCTCCATGGACAGAGTCACCGTCTTATCATCATATGCGCTTAAAATACCGGTAAATTCCTTCTGCCAGTCGATGGCCTTGTAAAGACGAACCTCTACTTCCTTGCCCATACTGCGCACATAGTCCTTTTCCTTTTTAAAGGACGTCCCAGTCCGGGAGAACTTACTTCCAGAATGTAGCTTTCGGAAATAAAATCCTCTTTGTCCAGCCAGTCCCCCAGCTGTCTGCTGATGACCTCACAGTCATCTACGGCAATGCCGCCTTCCTTGTCAATGTACGCCCGCAGATACCAGGTTCCCTTCCTTTACATATTCCACGTCTACCAGCTCAAAATGATTCTCTTCCATCAGCGGAAGGAGGAATGCTTCCACTCTGCTCTCATAGCTTTCCTTCTTTGCCATCATTCCACCACCTTTCTTTTCCCTTACAATACGAAAGAGTGGACCGTCGCCCACTCTTATTATCAGTAAAACTATCTGTTATCATTTACACTATACCATCAGACCAGAGGAAATGCAAGCCTTTTTTTGCGAAAACAGCCGTAACTTCCGGTATTTTCTCAGCCTACAGCATCTTCTTTCCCCGGCACCAGGTCTGGATCACATTGTAATCCCCATCAAGTACCGCCAGGTCTGCATCACAGCCTGCTGCGATCCGTCCCTTGGTGCGGTCAGCGCCCAGACAGCGGGCCGGATTTAAGGTGCAGGAATTTATGGCTGCATCCACCGGAACCATGGCATCTTCGATCAGGATCTTAAGCCCCTTATTCATGCTCAGGGTGCTTCCCGCAATAGTAGAAGTACCCTTCAACCGGGCCAGTCCGTCCTCACCGATTTCAATGTCATGGCCTCCTAACTGGTAATTGCCTCCCGGAGGACAATGCTTGGCCCGGAGAGAGTCGCTGACCATAATGGCATAATCGCGCCCTTTAGCCGTAAAGAAATTGTTTAACGCAGCCAGATGGGAATGACAGCCGTCACAGATCACCTCGCCGTAAATATCACGAACACGAAGCGCCGTTCCCACCAGTCCCGGATTACGGTGATGGTAGGGCGTCATACCGTTGTATACATGAGTCATGGAGGTGGCTCCGTTGGCAATTCCCAAAAGGGCCTTCTCATAGGAAGCAGAGGAATGGCCCATACTTACTGCCACGCCGTTTGAAGCACAGTACCGGGTCAGTCTGTGATCCGGATCATGCCCGGCGCAAGGGTAATATAGCGTATCAGGCCCTTAGCCGCCTCCTGATACATCTGAAACTGCTCTACAGAAGGCACGGCAATGGCTTCCGGAGGCTGGGCGCCCTTGTAATCCATGTCCAGATAGGGGCCTTCAAAATGGATCCCCAAAATCTGCGCACCCTCGTATCCCTCTTCCACTACCTTTGCCACACTGGCTACCGCAGCCGTAAGAACATCCGGCATCTGGGTCACTGTCGTTGGGAGAATCGAGGTTACGCCCTCCTCCGGGATCCTCCTCATCCACTCTCTAAGCCCCTCCGGTCTGGCGTCGTTTGTATCATATCCGTAAGCACCGTGGGTGTGAATATCAATAAAGCCAGGAAGCACGCGGTTATCCCCGTAATCCTCATCCGCCTCTTTCGCCCCGTAAGGAAGAACCTGGCGGATCACTCCTTCCTCAATCAAAAGCTGTGCTGCCATAAACTGACCTGCAATCCACATCTTTTTTCCCTGAATACGCATCGTTATCTCCTTTTCCGATTGTCTGCCTCAAAATAAGGCGTAAATCTTTCCTGTTATATCAACCGTTAAATGATACCATCAGTATACCACATGAGAATTATTTTTCAAGTTTGTGATATAAACGAAATATTTTTCTTTTGCCATTTTTATCCATAATGCAGTCACAAAACGGAAGCCATGATCCACAAAGCAGCCAGAAAGATCACATTCCAGAATGTAAACGTCCTCAGATACGCCGTTTTTCCGGATATCGGGCAGCAATCTGCTTATAGGAGATCAGACTTGCCATAGAAGCGATCAGCGTTCCCAAGCCGCCCAGATTCGTCCCCACAATTAAAAGCTCCCATTGCTGTGTAAAATTGGACAAAAGCAGAGCTGCCGGCACATTGCTGATCACCTGGCTCATTATGACAGAGTCTGCCAGCTCATGACCTGAGATCACTCTTTACCGCCAGTTCGCGAAAAGGGCCAAACCGGTTTATATTTCCAATAAAAACAAAGAAGCATAAAAGGTCAGCAAAGGGAATAGTCCACCTTTGCAAACAACCGTTTATCGCCTGCCGCCACAGCTGCCAGTATAAGGATCAGAAGTATCTCTGCCGGAAGTGTTCCGTTTACCGTCTGAAGGCAGAGCAGGAATAAAAACACATAAAAAGCCGTCCGCACCAGATCCGGCCTTTCCGTCTTTTCTTCCATCTGAAGCTTAATTTTCCCCTTCTTTGAATAAAATACCACACTGAGAGCCAAAGAAGAGCCGCAGCCGCCGTAAGCGGAAGCATCAGGAAAAGAAATTCCAGCAGCTTCATGCCGGATAAGCCATACAGGTAAAGATTCTGCGGATTTCCCATAGGGGTAAACATACTGCCCAGATTGGCTCCGATTGTCATCAGCGTAACCGTACAGCAGATTTTTTCTCTCATGGCCGCCATTTCAAGGATCATGATCCCAAAGGGAACAAAGGTGATCAGCGCCACATCATTGGTAATAAGCATACTGCCAAAAAAACACAAAAACACCAGAAGAAGCATGATCCCTCCCTGAGACCGGATCCGTTCCAAAAGCCGCTCTCCCAGATACCGGAACACGCCCAGGCTTCCAAGACCCGCTACCACTGCCATCAGGCAGAACAGAATGATCATCGTTCCCATATTAGAAGTAAAATACCTCAGATACTCCCTGTCCGGCTTTACCAGAAAACAGGATAAGAGGGCAAGGAAAAAGGAAACGGTCAGGATCGTTTCCCTTTTGATAAATGATATTACACGCAGCTTCATAATTTTATTTTTCATTCCTTTCTGTTCTGTACAAATAACCAGAACCGCGCTATAATACGTTTTATCACAAACCGGAGGTATTTTTCAATGACATTTACATATCCTGCTGTTTTTACCCCTCACAAAGAGGATAAAGGCTTTCACGCATATTTCCCGGATCTGGAATGCTGCGAAGCCGACGGACCCGATCTGGAGGACGCAGTAGAAAATGCAAGAGATGCGGCCAGAGACTGGATCACCGTAGAGCTGGAGGACACCTGCGACATCCCGCCCTGCAGCCATGCAGATGATATTGAATTAAAAGAAGGAGAATTTGTCAAATTTATCATGGTAACGATCAAGCTTCTGCCGGATAATGACTGATTGTTTCCGCAAAGCTCTGCCTTACGCTGTGATCTGCTTTCACAGCGTATGCAGAGCCTTTTTATTTCCTGATTTTATTCTCCGATCATGATCCGGATGATTTCTTCATTCGTAGCCTTCATTCCTTCTTTTCCCAGGCGGCCCACATTTTTAAGCGTTTCCTCTACTCCCTTTGTGACAATGCCGTCACCGCCGTAAAACTGCTGGCCGCGAATATACATCTGATATCCCAAAATGCCTGCATCTACCGCAGAAGCAATCTTTGCCGCGCAGGAAGCCTTCGCTCCGTCGCAGACAATTCCGGACACAATGGCAAGGGCATTTACCACCGTATGTACGATTTCTTTGTAATCTCCGCCATGAAGATAAGCGATTCCTGCCCCTGCTCCCGCTCCCGCACTGACAGCACCGCAGTAGGCAGAAAGCCTTCCGATGGCTGTTTTCTGGTGGATGGCCGTCAGGTTGGAAAGGGTCAGCGCCCGCAGCAGGGTTTCATGGCTTACCTTCATATCTTTCGCATATACAATTACGGGAACGGATGCCGTAATCCCCTGATTGCCGCTGCCGGAATTGATGATCACAGGCAGCTCACAGCCATTCATTCTGGCGTCAGACCCCGCCGCCGCCATAGCCTTTGCCCGGACACGGACGCTTTCTCCTTCCATATCCAAAAGAACGCTTCCGATATTGGCTCCGTAATTTCCCGGATCCCTCTTCTGCGATGGCCCAGTTATAATCAATCTGGCGCTCCAGCACCTCTCTTACATCCTCGATGTCCACAGTCCGGGCAAAATCCAGAATGTCCCTCATATTCAAAGGCTCCGGTCCGTAAGCCCGTCCTCAGATTCTCCGGCTACCAGCTTCTTTTCCAGAATCTCTCCGTTTTTCTCTACCAGAACAATATTGGTATGGTAATTGGCGATCCGCACTCTGGCATAGGAAACGCCCTTATAAAGGGTAATCACAATATCAAAGGTGATCCCATTGTCAATATGCTCTACTGTAATGGGAACCTGCTCCATAAATTCCTTCATCTGCGCAGTCTGCTCGCTGCTTACACTGGCAATTACCTCTAACTCCTTATCTGCATCTCCTGCCACAATCCCTGCCGCCGCAGCTGCCGGAATGCCCTTTAAATGGTCTGTATTCGGCACAATTACAGATTTCACATTTTTAATAATGCTGCCGCTGGCTCCTACAACCACCCGGTCCGGCATTTCCCCCAGCACCTCTCTGGCCCTGGCAGCTCCATAAGCAAGGGCAATCGGCTCCGTACACCCCATTGCCGGAACCAATTCCTCCTTTAATGTCTGAACATACGCTGCATATTTTGCATTCCTCTTCTCCATGTGCCCCTTCCTCCTGAAGTTAAACCGTTCTGAGTTTTCACATTTTACAGCCATACTGCCAAATGGGAAATCCAACCTCTTGCATTCTCTTTAATTTTACTGTATCATATCCATATATTTTTGTAAATTTTAACATTTTAAATATATGATTAAAATATTTTTAATTAAAGAAGGAATCGGTATGGAATTTCGGGAAATCGTCACATTTTTACAGGCAGCCAAACTTCAGAGTTTTTCAAAAGCCGCCAGGCAGCTGGGATACTCTCAGGCAGCTGTCACCATTCAGATCAAGCAGCTGGAACAGGAGCTGGGAGTCCATCTCTTTGACCGCATTGGAAAGCAGACCACCCTGACCCATCAGGGACAGGTTTTCTATGAATACGCCTCTGCCATCATGCGGGATCTGGCTCAGGCCAAAGACGCTATGGCAAATCCCACGGAGCTCACCGGGCAGCTGTGCCTTGGAACCATTGAATCCATCTGCAGCTCCATTTTCCCGGATCTTCTGACCGAATACCACAGACTGCACCCGAAGGTAAACGTAAATATTATCACAGACTCCCCGGACCGCCTGTTAGAGCAGATGAATGCCAATGTAATTGACATTGTCTATTTTCTGGATAAACGGATCTACGATCCCAAATGGGAAAAGGTCATGGAGCAGCCGGAGCAGATCCTTTGCCGCCTCTGCAGACCACCTTAAGTGCAAAAAGGAGAGCTTTCCTTAGATGAAATTCTCTCCTACCCCTTTGTCCTTACAGAAAAAAATGCCAGCTACCGGTTCATACTGGACCAGTATCTGGCATCTGAATACAAACGGCTGCATCCCTTTCTGGAAACAGGAAACACAGACTTTATCCTTAAATTTTTACAGCAGAATCAGGGAATCTCCTTTCTCCCGGAATTTACCATCCGGCAGGCGGTAAAGGAAGGCCGCCTCTGCATCCTTACTGCCAGGGACTTTCACATCCAGATCTGGCGCCAGATCGTCTATCACCGGGATAAATGGGTCACCCGGGAAATGGCGGAATTTTTAAGGCTTGCAAAAGAAATGGCTACTTTGCGTTAATATACGCAACCAGTCCGCCTGCCTGTATGATATCCTGCATAAAGGGCGGGAAAGACTGGCCTTTATAGACCTCGCCTCTGGTGATATTGGTGATCACGCCACTGTCAAAATCCACCTCTACCTTATCTCCTGCACTGATGGCCTTTGCCGCCTGAGGACACTCGATAATGGGCAGGCCGATATTGATGGAATTGCGGTAAAAAATCCTGGCAAAGGTCTCTGCGATCACACAGCTGACCCCGGCACATTTGATGGCCAGGGGTGCGTGCTCCCTGGATGATCCGCAGCCAAAGTTCTTCTCTGCCACAATAATATCCCCGGCTGCACCTTATTTACAAATTCACGGTCAATATCCTCCATACAGTGCTTCGCCAGCTCCTCGCCCTTTGTGGCATTTAAGTAACGAGCCGGAATAATTACATCCGTATCTACATTATCGCCGTATTTAAAAACATGTCCGCATACTTTCATGGTAATCTCCCTTCTTTTAGGACTGTAAAACCAGATCGTCCCGGCAGCCTTACATCACTGCTTCGGGAGCCGTAATCTTTCCTGCCACGGCGCTGGCTGCGGCTACCGCCGGGCTTGCCAGATATACTTCTGAATCCACATGGCCCATACGGCCAACGAAATTGCGGTTTGTAGTGGAAATACATCTTTCACCGGCCGCCAGAATGCCCATATAACCGCCAGGCAGGGGCCGCAGGTGGGATTGCTTACCACTGCCCCGGCCTCAATAAATATTTCAAGCAGCCCTTCTCATGGCCTGCAGATAGATGGCCTGCGTCGCAGGGATCACAATACAGCGCACACCCTTTGCAACCTTCTTCCCTTTAAGATCTCAGCTGCCGCCCGGATATCATCAATCCGTCCATTGGTACAGGAGCCGATTACTGCCTGATCGATCTTCACCTCGCCTACCTGATCGATGGTTCTGGTATTGAGGGAAGGTGGGGAAATGATACCGTTGGCTTTAACCGATAGATCGATCACATAGGTCATCATACTCCGCATCCTCATCCGCCTCATATACCGTAAATTCCCGTTTGGAATGCTCCTTCATATACTGGAGAGCAGTCTCATCACAGGGAAAATACCGTTCTTTCCACCGGCCTCAATGGCCATATTGCAGATGGTAAAGCGGTCATCCATGGACAGATTCTTAATGCCCTCTCCCGTAAATTCCATGGAGCGGTACAGGGGCACCGTC